>Ga0214921_10000999_pt1 | contig 49367 bp, 57 predicted proteins | sample LL1505_MetaG_FD_177992 | JGI IMG/M metagenome (GOLD analysis project Ga0214921, IMG submission 177992) | Freshwater microbial communities from Lake Lanier, Atlanta, Georgia, United States - LL-1505 | ecosystem: Environmental > Aquatic > Freshwater > Lake | place: USA: Georgia | collected... | reverse complement strand
GACTCTGAAAAATATACTGTACAGAAGAGGCATTTCGCAAATATATTTTATGTTATTGTATCTGACATTATTATCATCATGAATTATTGTGCGGTTATCTCACTTCGTGAGATTTTTGCCGAGAATAAATTTATTTTCGGATCTTACTTCAGAAATCACATTGAAACAAGTTTCAATATTGGAGTTTTACTCCAATGTGATTTCATATGATAACATGCAGATGGTCTAAAGTAAAAAAAAACTTTATTATAGAATGACATTACCAAAACTCAATGTTATATTTCCAATGGCAGGAGATGGTATACGCTTTGGTGGTGTATTTAAACCATTTCAACAAGCAGATGAGTCTCATTTTATAGAGATAGCTAAGTATCGATTTGATATATTTAAAACAAAGTTTTCTCTATACTATTACTTAATTTATCGTCAAGATCAAGAAGATAAGTATAATGTCAAATCAACGTTCCAAAAATTATTTCCACACGATACCTTAATATTCTGTATTATCCCAGAAAAAACAAATGGTCCCTTGCAAACCGTCATAAATGCACTAAATCTTGTTCCAATAGAAGGGCCAGCCTTTATTTGCGACTGTGATTTGAGTGTTAATCTTCAACCATTTATAGATAGTATTAGTTCAGATTCGGTTCCTGATTATATAGTTAGCCTATATAAGATACAGCGAAGCAATTGGTTTGAATGGGGAAAGGCTATCCTAGACACATCAGGTACTATAGTAGGATTCTGTGAAAAAGAAGACCCGACGATTGATGGAAATGTATTAGGATTAATTGGATGTCATTATATACATAACCTATCAACTATACAAAACTTCGGTGAATATTCAAGTTTCTCTCATTGTTTCCAACAAGAACTTTTAGCAAAGAAAACATTTAAATCAGTTGAGATACTTGAAGCAAATTTTTTTGGTACACCCGAGCAACTAAGTCGTTATAATCTGAGTATATCTCAAAAGAAAACATTTTTTATTGACATTGATGGAACCCTCATTAATACAACAGACCCTATTACATACGATGCATCTAAGTTAAAACTCTTACCAGGAACATTAGAAACTCTTCAAGAATACAAACGCCAGAACCACATTATTATCCTTACAACATCAAGGAAAAATGAATCAAAGGTGATAGAAATTTTATCTACTCTTCAAATACCCTATGATAAACTTATTACAAATATATCGTCAGGACAGCACGTTCTTATAAATGATAAAAAACCCTATTATCCTTTACTCTGTATGGCGGTAGCCTATCAACCTTCACGTGATCTTGGTATTTCTGGAATCAATGGTGTTTCGTGTCCTACAATAATAAAAAAGATGTACGGTTGTTCACTAGCAGATGTGTATCTACTTGAACTTGATGGCGAACGATTCATCCGAAAATATATTAAGAAGTCTATTGAAAATAAAGTTCATTATGAAAACTTGAAGAATCAACTTGATGAAATTAGAAGATTTTCTTTCTATTGGAAAAATTCTTCACCAAAGATATTAACTGTATTTGAGAATAATGACGAGTTCTACTATGATATGGAATATCTTGAAAAATATGTTCAAGTATCATCACTCAGTATTGATGAGCAATATACAATCATAGAAACTATTTTTATAAAACTTTTTAAAGACGTCTACTGTTATAAGAAGCAGATAAATGGTATCGAGTGGCTTCTGAACTACATAAATGAAAGAATAACACCTAGAATTAATGAGATTGAATTATATGATGAGGTATTTTCTAATATTGTAAACTCACATTCTATTATAATTAATGGAAAGGCTGTAAAAGGTTTGCGACATGCATTAGAAGGCATTGATATTAATTATTATTTACCTTTAGAAATACAACCCATTCATGGTGACTTAACACTTGAGAATATATTATACTGTAAGGAAAGTGGAGATATTAAACTTATTGATCATTCAGGGACAAAATACATGGATTCTTTTTATTTAGATCTTGGTAAGATATTTCAATCTATCCTGGCCAAATATGAGGACTGGAAAAACATCGACCTCTTTCAACACCTTGATAAAGATACATTTAGATTAAATGACTTTAATTTAGATATCCCCCTAGAAAAAATCAACAAAATACTAAGTGTTTTTAAAGAGCATACTAATGCTGTTAAAAAGGGATTTTTCTATATGATTACACATCTAATACGAGGAATACCTTATTTCTATAAAAAAGATAAACAAAAGGCATTGTATACGACACTACTTGCATGTTGGTATCTTTCTATAATAGAAAATAAGAACTAATAAAACTAACAACACCTCTTATAAGAAATGACATTGTATATTTATATATACAATTGCATTACTTTTAAATTCGTTCGGTAAAGTATGCATCTAACTATTTAGGCATTTAAATCTGCATTTCCATTTACAGGATTCCATCCAGCACAGCAGCCTTCAATATCTTTTTGTGTAAAGCCATACTGTGACAGTTGTTCTAGTGTCATTCTTCCTGAAAGTATAGATAATTCATTTACTTTACGTGCATGTTCATAATCTTTTCCAGCGTGAATATCTATTTCTTGAACCATTTGATTACAGTACTGTTCAAGGTACTGTGACATCCATCTATGAACATAATATTGATAACCAGTATCTAATGCATAATATAAATTTTTATAAATAGATGCAGCGTCATTTGGCATATAGAAAAATGTATCGCCTGATTTTGCACCTACTGGACAACTATCCATATATGTCACAGAAGGTTCATTAAAATTGTTGAAATTTATATCCTTGCATAATATCATATCATATCTGTACAAAAAAACTCTGTGATACTCTATATTTGTCTCCTTTTCATATTCCTCTTTCATTAAGATACTTTTATTCATTGAGAGAGTTCTACTAATTCCAGCATATTGGCTCGGCACCTTACACTTTGCTTGAATTTCTTCTTTATATAAGTTATTATCTTCAAACTTACTCTTTTTTGGGGTATATATTTCATTTAACGTGGTTTCTAAATCTGGATTCCATCCGTGTAGAAAAAAATCAATATCATAAGTATCTCTATTTACATCTAGAATATGCTTCTTCGTACAATTATAAGTAGCATTAAAATTAATATACTCTCCCTCCCTATATAATTCATCTGCTCGTAGAAATGAACCTACCTTCTTGCCCATTGCTCCAAATAAACAAATAGCCACGCGTTGTTTCATATGTTTATATTATATCTTATTTATTTATATGAAACTCGCACTAATTATTACCGGACAACTACGAACTTTTAATACTGCTCGAGTTCAAGAAGCATTTAACCATCTTCTTACAACCCTAAAATCAAAATATTCAGTTGTCCTATTTTTTGTATTGAATGATTCAACTGAATCAATCTCATTTGACTACGGTGTTCCTTTTATTATTACTCAAGTAAAAGATAAAATGGAGGGTGCAATAATAAAGATTGCAAATCTATTGGATAAGGAACCTACTTTTCATGAATATGTAGCAGATGCTATTGTAGATCTACATAAAGATAATGTTCATCACACGCAAGATGAACTGGAGTTCATTTTTGGAATAAAAAAAGAAAATTGTAAACCATTTCAATGGGAATGGAATAATACACGCCTACCTCAAAATCCTGATATTGATTTTACAGAAAGAAATCCAAATGACCATCATCATTATGCTACTGTCACCCGACAAATTATTCAGATACAGTACGGATTAGATAGTATTGAAGAATATGAAAAACTAAATGGTAAGTTTGATGTTGTTATGAGAAATAGAACAGATACACTTGCGCCAAGAGATTTTCTCCCTTTTGGATTTGATAATGATTTTTTTCCACATTCTGCAATTCAGTTAGATCTTTACAAGAATAATTGTGCATCACGTGGTCTTGATCCAACTCAATATAATGCTAATTGCTTTCATGTAAGGGATCATGCACGTATTCCCGGTGATATTCGACCTTTTAATTTTGGTGGAATAGATTGTCTAAAAAAAACTCTTTCAGTACAAGATCCATACACAATTATATGGTCATATAATGATTATATATTTATATCTGGAAGGGATACCTTTTTTAAATATAAAAACTATTTTGATATGTTTAAGAATGATTTAGTTTCGGTAGGTCGTATACATGATGTGCGTTGGAGAACTGCACATGAAGCCCAACACATTCTCTTCTATTTAGCAAATGGCATTGAATATCGTATGTATAGAGATGATACCCATACATATTGTAGTTAAACACTACGGATAAAAAATATTTTTATTTTAAACTACATATTATAAATGCAAAATACACTACCAGAAGGCAATGCATCTACCAATAAATACATCAATACCAGTAGAATTGTTACAAAACCGTGGGGGAGAGAGATTTGGTTAGAGTTAAATGATAAATATTGTTATAAGAGGATTGAAATTACGGGTGGATTCAAAACAAGTTATCAAGTACATACTTATAAACTCGAAACAAACTTCATTATAAAGGGTAATGCAGAGGTTTGGCTTGAGAATGATGATAAAATCGTAGAAAAATTCTATATGAAAGAGGGAGATTTTTTTACAGTCCTACCAGGAAGAAAGCACCGTGTAATTGCTATTACAGATATTATTTTACAAGAAGTATCGACACCCGAAGTGGATGATGTAATCAGAATTAATGACGAGTTTAATAGATCAGATGGAAAAATTAATGAAGAACATTCAAAGCCGGTTGTTTGTATACTTGCGGCCGGCACAGGTTCACGTCTAGAGCATCTAAGTAAAACATGTCATAAGGCACTGCTACCCTTTAAAAATAAGGCTATTTTATCTGAAATTATAGATAAGTTTGATACTACGTTTGAATTTGTTATTGCAGTAGGATATCTTAAAGACCAAATAAAAGAATATATTGGTCTTTATCATCCTGAAAGAACTGTGCGATTTGTAGATGTAATTCCGTTTGAAGGCGTAGGATCTGGTCCAGCATATTCAATTGAATCGTGTAGGAGTGAACTTCAAAGACCATTTTATTTTTGTGTTTCAGACTTTTATACAGAAACAGTTATACAGAATAAAAATCTAAGTACCGAGAATTGGATTGGTGTATCAAAGGTAACTCTTCCTGAGCAGTATTCAACAATTAAGATAACAGATAGAAAGGTTGAAGATTTAATAAATAAGTCAACTAATGGTTATGATAATGCCTTTACCGGTCTATTCTATATGTATGATTATAAACTATTTTGGAGCGAGTTTGACAAACATGTAGATACTCGTAAGGAATTAGTTGATGTATTTAAGAATATTAAGGTCTTTAATTTTGTAGCAAAAAATATCAACTGGTATGATTTAGGAACACTGAATCTCTATAAAAGATTTATTTCACAAAATGAATCTGCAAACTTATATCTACATAATACAAAGCATGAATTTAAATATAAAAAGAACTCTGTCTTTATTAAAAAGACTGACTCTGTAGATAAAATTGAAAACTTATTTAAACGAAATGAGCACCTTTCTGTATATACTCCAGAACTCCTTCACAAGGGAAATTACTTTTTTAGTTATAAATATATTGAAGGAGACACACTTTATCAACTTAATAATAGAGAAGTATATCTTAAATTTTTATCGTGGTTTGAGAGTAACTTTTGCCATCCATCGTTTTCTATAGAGGATGTTACTAACCTTTCAAAAGATGCTATTACTTTTTATAAAGAAAAGACATATCTACGTTTTAATCTTTTTAAACAGAAAATGGAGTTTGCTCATTATGATAGTCTCACAAAGATAAACAATGTAGATGTATACCCCATGCAATATTATCTTGATAGAGTAAATTGGGATGAAATAACTAAAACTGTCCCTACTAAACTATTCCACGGTGATTTACAGTTTGATAATATTATTTTTACAGGAACTGATTTCAAATTGATTGATTGGCGTGAAGATTTTGGAGGTAATACAGTTTATGGTGATTTATATTATGATTTAGCAAAACTTAATGGAGGTATGGACTTAAACTATTCTATAATGAAGGATAGTGTAAACTATTCAGTAGATATCAATAATACTACAGTTCAACTCGAGTATACAATTGATCCTATACTTAAGAGTATTTCTATAAATGAGTTCTCATTAATGGTAGAAAGAAACAAATTAAATCTAAGGAAAATTAAACTCCTAACAGGAATCATATACTTAAATATGGCTCCATTGCATATTAATAACTTCGATACATTCTTATTCTTCAGAGCAAAACAGATCTTTCAAGAGTATTTTTCAAGTGTATAAAGAAATATAAATTTATATTATAGAATGCTACTTACAAAAGATACTTTGTTATATGGAAGTTTTTCAAAAAAGGCGGGAAATCTTGGATGTAAATTATTTAACACATCCTTTCAGTATTATGATATTAATGCTATATATAAGTCTTTTTCAATAGAATCAATATATGATGCAGTTATCTCTGCAAAGTGCCTTGGGTTTTCTGGATTTGCAGTAAGCATGCCATTTAAGGTAGATGTTATTAAGTATCTTGATGAAATAGATGAAATTGTAAAAAAGACAAACTCATGTAATACAGTTGTTATTAGAAATTCCAAACTCTATGGATATAATACAGACTATCTATCAGTCTACGAATTTCTTAAGAGTAAACTAGAGAGTATATCATTTCTATATATACTTGGAAATGGAGGGTATTCTTCTACTGTACAATCTTGTTGTAAAGATATCGGCATAGACTATGAAGTTATAACACGATCTAATTGGAATAAGATAGATATACTTAAGAATTCTACTATCTTTAATTGTACTCCTGTTGAAAATATATCTGTTGATTCTACAAACTATTTTATAGATTGTATAAATACAACACCCACTGGTAAACTTCTTGCAATGAAACAAGCAGCAATTCAGTTCAAACTCTACACAAATAGAGAGTTTCCATTAATTATTTGAGTATACCTCATCCCATATTTCATTTGTTGATACTCTCATAAAAACTGAATCATTTACTGTTACTATCTTATAAATAGTATATGGTTCAATTGTAATACTATCCCCAGCATTACATATACTTTCTACCATAGAAGTTGATGTAGAGTTTGTAATAATATTTATTGTTCCAGATATAACTGTATAGGTTACTTTTTGCTTAGTATGATGTTGATTTGGAAAGGATGTCTCCTTTTTACTTACACACTTCTTAATAACATATTTATCATTACATTCAATTAACCTTTCCTCTACCCATATTTTTTCATTAATAACACAATCTTTGTCAGGAATTGTAACATGCTTCGAATTTAGATCAATGTGTTCAAAACCCTCGTTTCTAACAACATTAATTGCATATGCAGTATTTCGTATTCCGTTCGGTTTTTTATCATTAATTAACACACGATCGCCATTAGGTAATCCCATAATCAATTGATCATATACAACTCCAGCGGACAGGAGTTGTTTTTCTGTTTGCTCACGGACGGATTCACATCTTCCTGTCGTTAATATAATCATATAGTTTAACTTATCCCAATTTGAAATTGTACTCTTTACATTCTTTAAAGATTCTTTGGTGTATAAATTATCAATTATATTCCCAGTGTGCTCCACTAATGTTCCATCAATATCACAAAAAATTGTTTTGGGTTGACTCATTTATACTATCTATATTTACAAAGTCTTAAAGTCCATTACTTTTACTTTTGTATACTCGAGATTTAACTCATTCTTATATTCAGAAGAGCCATTTAAGAATATCGTAATTGTTGAATCATTTGAGTTAAGTATTTCATAAAAATTATAACATTCTAAATTATAACCATACATCTTCTTACCTATCTTATTAGGCGAATTATCTAATATGCCCTTTACAGAAGAAATATCTAATCCATTCATGAACAACATTATATTATACATGCACGACGGCCATAGATAGATATTTTCAGTAGGATGTTCTTTTACGTAAAGATTAAATTTTTCAATGTTATCCTTTAATGTTGCAAAATATATAGTAACATCTTCATATGCACTTGTATTTACAATATTGTTATGTATAGATGAGCCTGTCCGCTCAAATTCTATAAAAATACAGTGATTCTTAAAATATGTTTTACGTTTTACCTCGAATCCATATTGACCTATTAACTTTATAAGGCAATCATTTTCAATATAAAATATATGCTCAGTGTTAAGGATATTGTGAACATTATTCTTGCAAAAATACTCGAGGTTGGGATGATTTAAGATTAAATATTTGAGTGAACTCTGCTCAATCTGTTTTAAGACATTTACTGGGTTATAAAAATGTTCAAAAACCTGACTCATAATCATTGTATTTCCATTAATTGCATTTAAATTAACCTGTTCAATAAAATTTGAAATAATACTAACATTGTCATTTTTCTCCTTGAAGTCAGGTTCTATTATACAATATGGTGTTTGTAGGGTTTTCAAGATTGACCGTGCAAGTGCGTCAGTTGAGGCTCCAACCTCAATAATACCATCTATATTCTTATTCTCAGTGACAAAGTCACTAAAAAGACTATGCATATTACCCTTAGTGCACCCACATGAATCAACGTGATTCTTGCCATATATGTGTTGTAAATTACCTAGATATTTTGTTTGAACTGTAGAACACGACCTGCAAGAGATAGCATTGTAAGGCATGAAATAATTCTCCTCAATTCTATCATATAGACGAAATGAAAGTGGCGCCTGTGTATCTTTTAATAAGAGAGTATTGAACTCATTCTTTTTACATATAATGCACTCATTCCTCTCAGTATAAATACCATTGAGGAAGTTTAGTTTATTTTTAAGTGCGGTTTTTATCTTAGCATCAATGCCAGGATACTTCTCTTTAATTTTAAGGAATTCTGGGTATGAGAAGATGTAATGCCCGCAGATTAGAATAAGTAAGCGTTTATTTTCATCAGGAATAAAATCCTTTTTTACCCACTTACGCCATCTGTCAGATTTATAGCATATTCTATACATCTCTTCATAATCGGCCTCATTATTCTCTATTTCTTCAAGTAAAATAGTTGTTTCAATCTCTCCAAATTCGGGTGCAATATTAATATTTCTAAGTCCAAGTGACTCTTTTTGGCGGATAACATCGATATCAACCCAATCACCATTATGCTCTTTCGCCTCAAATCCATATCTCTGTACAATTTCAAGCATTCTGGATAGTTTATCCCCATCAAATGTTCCAATATTCTTCTTTTCATTTAGCGCAGTACCACATTGAATAACTACATATTGTATCTGTTTTACAATTAAAGGATTTACCTTTTCAATAATGTCTTTTAAAAACTGCTCAAGTTCTTCTTCAGAAAAAGGGCGAATACCTTCTTCAGTTGCTATTTCAAAGTGCAACTTATTGTTTTTACTATAAGAATATTCTAATAATTTAATTGTCCATTCTAAACCATCCTTATATGCAGGATACTTCTTCCAAGGATCTATATGAATTAAATCCAAATACTTACAATCTACATCAAGTGAATCATATCCATCATCATCTTTATATCCTTGTCCAGGACCACCATGATCGCGTTCAATCTTAATTTTTCTAGATGAATTATTGTTAACATATGTAAAGAATTCTTCTGTTGTCCAGTTATTTACATATCCTCCAGTTGACTCAATCTGACGACGGCTAGGTATAAATACAATCTCTGTATTATATTCTTTAGTATACTCAATAATTACATCTGTTACATTTTTACTCATTGGACCAATAAAATATTTCATTCGTTTATATATTACTGTTTTATTTATTTTTTAATATAGAATCGCGCATGAATTCTGTAACAGCGGTTATAGCATCCTATATAGGACATCTTCCGGAATTACAGCGTTTTCTAGAACACAATATAAAATTTAATACCAATTTTAAAAACACATATATTATACTTGTAATTTCATCAGGTGATGTCAATGCCTTTAAGAACTTAGTGGAAGAAAAATTTGATATCATAAAAGATCTTATAACAATATATGATTTTGATGAATTATTTGTGAAACATTTTAATTTTGGTATTAGTACACATGACCTTATGAATATCTATGATAAATATACATTTCAATCAATTAAAAAACTATGTGGTATGCTTGAAGTCAAGACAGAGATGCTAATGCTTTTTGATAGTGAAACTTACTTTATAAGGGAATGTCCTCTAGTTGACTATGTAAATAGATTTATGGAGAAAAAAGAAATGTTCTACACTACAAAACTAAGTAATACTATACAAGAAGATGTCGTGAATAATGTTAAAACTATACTTGGCGACTCTCTACTTGAAAACTTCTGGCCAGGTATTGTTATTTCACACCAATGTATTTATCTAAAATCAATTATTCTAGACTTTTATAACTATATTCTACCAATAAAAGATATGCTTAAACATAAGTATATTTTTATAGAAATTTTACTTAATTCATATATTTTTAAGTGTAATGAACGGTTTCAATACACGTTTGTTGATTTGACAAATATCTTACAATATTTTGAAAATCATGAACATATTTGGCACTGCATTGATATAAATGATCAAAATCAATTAGTATCTTTATATAATATTTATTCTACATATCTTCTATTTTGTTACTGTGTACCGTGCCCAGTTGATGAAAATAAAACTAATATAAATACTCATATAATACGATGTATTGATTCTATTAAAATTTTAAATGGTACGCCATTTACATACACCATTTAAATATAAATTATCTGAATATATTATGAATAAAGTAGCATTTGTTATTCCTATTTATCCAAAAGACTATACATATCTAAGTTTTTTGTGTAATCTTTCTACAGAAAAAGAATTTGATATAATACTTGTACTTTCATATCATGTGGATAAGGAACTCTTATATAGTGGCAATTTTGAAAAGAGTGAATCAAACAATAAAAAGAATAAGTATACTATTAATGCATTACCCTCTCCTTCAAACATTACAAAAATCTATGTGCTAGAAGATTTTTTTCCAACTTCATTTATCGATAAGATGATAAATAAGAAAATGTACCCTACATTTAAAACTTATTTTGCCCTTGAACAACTTGTAAAAGAAAAGTCAGAGTATGAATATATTGCATGTACTGATTGTGAAATCACTTTTAAGAATACAACTGGAATTTATGATAAATTTTCCAATTTTTTTAAACAGAAGAAAATATTAGGTGCTTCAGTAAGCAATCAATTTGAACAATATAATGCATCATATCGTATTGTAAGTGAATCGGCTGCTTTTTTTACAGAAGAAGAACAAGTTATCTTAAGAGAGAAAACAAACAATTATTCATTTTATGCTTGGTTTTCAGATATACCTCTATTTGATATGAAAGATGTTGACGCATTTCTTAGAGTAATTAAATTCTATAATCATGAAGAGTGGTTAGAAAATAACACTTGGTTTGTTTTTACAGTTATTCCATACTACCACTATCTAGTTCTAAATAAAGGATTTGAACTTATTGATACAAAAAACTATGATATACCTAGAGAATGGAGTATGGAAACTGCAACCTTACGTACATATATAAGAGTTATAGAAAGGTGCCCATATACACCTATGTGGGTTGTAGATGAAATCTATTCATCTGATCCAATTTTTAGTAATATAGTAATGACAAATCATACAGATAGACCTGCATATTCATTTAATGATTAATATAATAACACTTAAATGCTATTCATACTATATTTAAATATAATGAGAATAGCATATTGCTTATGTGGATTTTTAAGAGAATATATTACAAGTGAAGAATTACGCACAATATTACAGCTATCACTTCCATCACCTTCAATAATTGATATTTTTTGGTATGCACCCTCTCTTCTCAACTATCCTATACAGGCAGTTGAATTAGATAAAGATTTTATTAAAAGTGTCTTTACAAATTCCAATTTAGGAGATGTTGTAATTGAATGGTTTGATATAAATATGATACCTTTTTATGAACTAGTACAATCATGTAACTTTAGTGTAAGTGATTTAAATAAATATATTCCTTCACCTTCGAGGCGATTTTCATTTATACATAATCTTTCGCGTTCCATTAAACTTGCATATGAGTATTCAGTCAAGAATAATATAAACTATGATTTAGTTATTGTGACTAGACCCGATTACATTAAGTATATTCCTAGATACAATATACCTAGAGTAATAGAAAAGGGTGTATATATTTACAGAGTATGTCCTTATCGAACAACACCTGAACAACAGCAAGTATCAAATGATGAATTTGTTCCTGATTCAGAAGACAGATGCTTTTATGGAACTCCTGATTTTATATTTGAAATGAGAGATTTTTATAGTAAATTAGTAGAATTAGCAAAACACCCATCCTATTCAAGTGAACGACTCCATACACTATTTTTATGGAAGACATTTGGAAAAGAACATATTTATTATCAAAATGATGGAATTATTATTAACTTTCCTACTAAACGGGCAACTGACTTTGAACGCAGTGTAAAGAATGATGAGTTTGAATATTATAATAGTATTTCAAAATTAATATAAGATGATTTATTGTAAATGCTGAAGGCGTTTTTCAAACTCTTCAAGATCTACAGTAAATGGAGTAGCATGTTTACCCTTTGAAAAGACTTCAACTGTTGTATTCCTTTCGGACATTATTTTTCTTGAAAAAACATAGAAAGGTGTAATAATATTTGTAACATCCCAACAATCATTTAAAACAATAACATGTGAATTTGCTGCAATAAATACAGAATTCATTGAATAACCGGAACCCTGTTCAACAATTATCACTTTTGATTTTAAGACAAGATCAAACTGTGGTTGAAGTGATGTAAACTCATCTACGTCCATTATATGAACATTATATTTCTTGAGCAACTCAATAAAAGCATCCATATTTTCAAAATTTCTGTGATGGGTTGTATAGTTTTCTTTTTTTGACCTTGCTACATACAGAATTGGTATTGTTTTTTCAACAATCTCTAATGGATCTGCATAATGTCTTCTAAAGCGAGCCCAATAATCACAAAAGAGTGTATTCTCAATTGTTGATGTCCAAATATAGAAAAAGGGAAGCACATATAGAATATATTCACTTTCACTTGGAAGCACATAATTTTCCTGCCAGACGGCAGTATTATTGGTCATCCGTGAACTATATACAATATCATTCTCAGTAAATCCAAAATCAGATAATATATTAATTTTATATTGCTTTCGTTCTCGTAAAAGAATCTTAATAGGTTTCACTTGTTCCTTTTGGAAATCCTTCAAGTGCGGTAAAAAAAATCCACACTCTTGTATCCAGTGTCCTATACACCCACCTTCTGCCGTATCAAATGATACATAGATAAAAGGAATAGAATCTATTGTTCTTGAACCCAGTTCATAAATAAGAGACATCTACTTATCTCTTTTAAAATAAATTTTAATTTGTATATGCATCAAAGCATTTTCTCTTTATATCCTCCATTTTTTCTATATAATGAAGGACTTTATTTTGTTCTTTAATTTTATTTTTAATATAATCTAATTTGCGATATGTCTTAGACTGTGCTTCTGTTATTAATGGGCCACTAATTATAATCTCTTTTCCATAACAAAACATACCATTTACTTGAAATGCGGCACCATCTGCGACTACAACTATACTTGATTTACGGATTGTTTCTATTTGTTCAATTAATTGAGTTACTGTATCTGTGTGTAGTATTTTAGAATTATTAATTAAATGTAGGTAGTCTGTTAGTATATTAAATGGTATGATTCTATCATTTTCTTTAACATTCTCCTTCACTTGACGTGGTAAGACTGTAATAGTATATACATTAGTACCTGTAGTATATTTAAATAAATCCCAAAAAATATTAAGATGTTTTATGAAGTCCGTATGTAATTCTGGCAAATTTAATGCACTTATGGGAGATGGAAAAAAACATAGATTTGCATCTGCTAGACTAACTGAATATACATAATCTGTAGGTAGAATTCCAAAATATTCGCAAAATATTTTTTTATAATTACGAGGACTTTTAAACCATATCTTAATTGATGGATGCACTTTCTTTAATAAAAAGAAGAGAGGTAAATAAATTGCAGATTCAAATACCCAATGTCCAAATGCATCATGATAGTGTGTGTCAATAACTAAATATATATCTTCTTTATCTCCATGAAGTTCATTATTTGTCTCAACCTTCCATGAATTAAAGTTAACATATTCATAGTTTCTAATATTCTTTAGAGAATATACTTTATAAATATCATATGTATCAACATGTATATCATTCGATGATATAGTTAAATCATCGAATTGTATAATCATTTATATATTTTATTATGTATTTTCCTTTAAGTTACAATAATTTAAATAATTGTTCATGAATGTATGTATTCTCTTTTATATGTACACAATGATCTGATAATTCATACTTTAATGTCCCATCTAACCGTGCATAATAATCATGATACTCAAGTAATAAAAAAGTATTCTTTGTTGCTTCTTTCAAATACGAATTGATGCGTAATGTATTTTCAACACGCTCTTCATTTGTACCATAAAATGGAAAATTATTGTGCATTATATGGTAATCAGACTCCCTTGTTGCAGGAGGTACTTCACATATGATAATCTTATCATATTCTGTAATTAATAATTTTAAGGTATTCAAATATGAATCAACAAGTGATTTTATAATTTCTCCTTTTTCTCTACCAAGTTGTACTTGTTTTGTAATATGTGCTCTGCAATCAATTTCACCAAAACAAAATACAAATATATTTCCTTTTCCTAGATAAGTTTTATCAAAGTGAATAATTTCTTTATCTCTCCCCACTCTATACATCGTTATGGAATTCTCTTCTAATATTTTTAATGGGAACGGACAATTTACAAAATTAAACTTTGCATGACTATCTCCAAAAACATAAATCATTTATAAAAATACTATAAGTATACTTTAGGCTATATAAAGATATTTTATATTTATATAATCATAATGTTAATTCCATTTGATACTTGTGTACTCTTACTAAAAGACAATAATATAAAGGTAAATGGTATTTTACACATTGGTGCACATAAATGTGAAGAAAAAGAAGACTATAATAAGAATGGTGTTCCTGATTCAAACATTTATTGGGTAGATGGAAATGAAGATCTTGTAAAGATTCAAAAAGAACGTGGTATTCCAAATATATTCCATTCTTTAATCGACAATATTGAAAAAGAAGTGGAGTTCAATATTACTAATAATATGGCGAGTAGTAGTCTTTTAGAATTAGGAACTCATTCTGATCATTATAAACATATTTGGTTTATTGAACAGCGAAAGCAGACTACTACAACATTAAAAAACTTTATTGATAAAAATAATATTGATATAACAAAATTAAATTTTTGGAACTTTGATATTCAGGGTACTGAATTAAGGGCATTACAATCTGCGAGTGAGTATATTCAGTTTGCAGATGCAATTTATTGTGAAGTAAACTGTGAATATGTATATAAAGACTGTGCTTTAATAACAGATATTGATGCATTTTTACTAGAAAAGGGTTTTGTTCGAATGGAAACACGCATTGCACAATCATATGGTTGGGGCGATGCACTCTATATAAGAATGATACGATAGTTATACTTTTATAAATTCTTTTGGCCAAAAGAGATTTGGATTAAAGGTTGGACCTATTATTAATTCTGGAACTACAATTTTCTTTGAAGGATTCTTATTCAAGTAGGCTCCCCACCAGCCAAGCGTACTCTTTGTAGTTAACATCATGTGGTCACACTTTGTCATAATTGCTAAATCTTTAATTGTATCATTTTCTTCACAAAATACAGCATTTCCTATATTCTTTTTACACCAATTTATATCTGATTCATTTGAGTTACCCTCCTCTGTGTTACCCCCTGTAAATACAAGGAATACATATTTATCATTATTAAAATATTTAATTTTAGCAGCATCAAGGAAGTTCAAAAAAAGAATAGGAGAATTAATTGTTTCAAGATAGTCTCCGCGACGAAAATGTATTCCTACAATCTCTTTTCCTGGGTTTATTTGTTTAAGAAGTGAAATATACATACTAGAAAACTCCTGAATTTCATCTACAAATTCAAACATACCTTTAATTTCTTCTTTAAATTCACTAAAATATAGTTCAGATTCATATTGTCCGTGTAGTGCATATGAACCACTGAGGTCAAAAAATCCTGGATTAATCCTTCCTTTTCCTCTTTTTAACCAGTTTGTATCTAAAATATCGGTAATATTATACTCAAAATGCATTTTTAATAGAAATAATCTTGCAGGCGTATGATACTGTTCTGCAGCTAGATTTAATAATTTATTTATTTTATTTGTATCATTGCATAATTCACGATTATTATAATATATATTTCCAAGAATAAACTGTGCATCTGGAAAATTTTGCTCTGCCGATTTTTCAAGCCAATAAATAGCAACTATTATATCCTGTGGTATTCCATTTATACCATAATAAAAATTCATTCCCATAATAAATTGAGCATACATATCATTTTTACATGCAGCCATTAAACAATTAATTCGAGGGGTGTTTGCCCACTTAGATAGAATAGACTTTGTGTTTTCTTCAATGTTAATTTCTGATTCTTCAACAAATACTGGCAACCCTTCACACTCTTTACTGCTTATAAAAGGAATTTTGTGTTTAAAATTATCTAACAAACATATTTGTCCATCATGTTTTCTACTATATAAATCATCTGGTATATATGCTTGTGATTTATTCTTTAATGCAAGTGCCTTCAAGGCTGCCAATTGAAACATCTGGTTCCCAAGACGACCACATCTACCTAATTCCGGGAAAAAAAACATCTATAGGTATAACCCTGCGATATTTAAGCCTAAATAAAAGACATGGACTTTGTAAAATGATCAAGGCGATCTTCTTTGATCTAGACGGAGTTCTGTTTGATGGAAAGGTATTTCATAGAGATCTCTTTTTAATGACTGTAAGACAATTTGGAATACAAGGGGTAGATGAAAGTTTTCATGAAGAATACTTAGAGGGACTTTCAACAAAACAGAAGATTGATATTCTTATTACAAAAGGACTACTATCTCCTCAGAGTAAGATGGATTTCTTTGATATTAAACAAAATCTAACTGAAATTGCACTCTGTGGTAAACAGAAGCCTAACGAATATCTTATCTCGATCCTTCAGATACTAAAAGAAAAAGGATACAGACTTGTTTGTGTAAGTAATTCAATTACACTTACTGTAAAGAGGTCACTCTATTTAACAGGAATTCTTGACCTATTTGATGCACTTTATGGAAATGAGTCATGTACAAATCCCAAACCTTCACCCGAACCATATCTAAATGCCTTTCAAAAGGAGGGGGTAAATCCAAATGAAGTACTCATTCTTGAAGATAGTGCATATGGTCGTACTGCAGGCTATACTTCTGGGGCCCATGTACTGCCTATAGTAGATCCAATGGATGTAACTCTTGACAAGATACTAAAGGCAATTTACCAAGTGAATCAAGGACAGATGTCAGAGGAGAAGAAGACAATTCATGTGGTTGTACCTATGGCTGGACTTGGCTCACGATTTACTAAAGCAGGCTACACAGTCCCCAAGCCCTTTATTCCTGTCTTTGGAAAACCGATGATTCAGTGGGTGATTGATAATATGAAGGTTCATCCTGAAATCTATGGAGGTCTTGCTGTTGCAAATCCATGGACTTTAAAGTTCCATTTTATTGTACAGCAATCGCATCTTAATGCTTATAACTTTGATGCCCTTTGCAGATCATGTGACCTTGACTATACAATTACACCGATTACATCAGTAACTGAGGGTGCAGCCTGTTCAGTACTTCTTGCAAAGGAGCATATTAACAATAACGAACCGCTAGTGACTGTAAATTCAGACCAGTTTCTTGAATGGGACCAGAATGAATTCTATCGTGCACTTTGCAATGATGAATTTGACGGGTGTATATCAGTCTTTGAACAAAATAACCCAAATGATATAAAATGGTCGTATTCAAAGACTGATTCAAAGGGTATTGTAACTGAAGTTGCTGAGAAGAAATATATTAGCAATTGGGCAACGACTGGAATCTATGGTTGGAAGCATGGGTCAGATTATGTACGCTATGCTGAAGAGATGATTGCAAAGAATATCCGTGTAAATAATGAATTCTATGTATGTCCAGTCTACAATGAGGCGATTGCTGGAGGTGGTGTCTTTAGAAATCTAGTTTGTAAACGTCTATGGGGTCTGGGTGTACCTGAGGACTTAGAGATTTTCCTCAAGAACTATGCAGATGGAACCAAGGCCAAAAACTCTTGAAGAACTTGAAGGAGTGTATTTGAGTATGAAGAAGCATCTAGATATACCTACTTCCTGGACATGGCGTTCAAATCTTACAGAGACTTCTCTAGATACATCTACTTGCCTGGCTATCTATACATATGGAGCGTGGAAACTTCATTCGCCGAGTTGGGCTCGACTTATGGAGTGGATGAGGCCTTTATGCAAGGCAGGTATTCTCTTTTCTGTGGGTGACGGACCTATAGAGGATCGTGGAGTTCTACACTTTACTTTACATCAATGTAGTGCATTTGGTAGTGAAAAGAAGGTGTATGATGGAGCCTTCCTAGAACCACTTCTAAAAGAACTTGCAGGCCTTCGCATTCTTTTCCGCGGACTTCTTGTTACACCCACTGGAATTGCACTGCGTGGTTACCCAAGTACATATCAAGGACTTCAAAAACTTATGGGAGTTCGTAATCGGTTGCGTGAAACCTTTGAGGGCGCTGGAGTACCTTTTGATCCCCCTTATATCAATGATATCTGTCATGCAACTCTCTTTCGCTGGACAACAACTCCAACTCAAGAAATGGTAGACCATATTCAGAAGGGCATTGACAAATGGTCAGAATGTATCCTCGCTGAACTTTCTCCTTATCGCTGGTCAGTAGGATATGGAACCCTTCGTATGTTTACTCAGGAAATTACAGAACTTGCAAGCATCTGGACACCTGAGAAGATTGCACATCGTGGCCTTATTGATGGGCCAAACCATCAGGCTGAAAATTCAATGACGACTATTACAGAATGGTGTCGCCAGGGACGAGCTAGTGAAATTGATATCTGGTGGCACCAGGGGCGCTTCTGGATTGGTCATGATGAACCTCGCGAACCTGTAAGTCCTGAATTTCTTCATTCTGAGTATTTATGGATTCATGCTAAGAATCCTGCTGGTTTATATCATCTACAGAAACTTTCAAATGAAAAAGGATGGGGACTCAGAATCTTTTATCATACCGATGAAGACTATGTAATAACAACAACTGGAGATACAATTATCTATCCAGGACTTCCTGATATGGAGGAATGGACTTATATGATGCCAGAAATGGGCAGTATTATTCCCACAATTGCAGCCAAGATCTGCTCAGATTATGCATAAGTTATTATATGGCTTAAAGTTTATTATATATGTTAGTCTAGATGTCATCAAATATTATAGATAAGTGTCGTATTTGTGAGAATACTGAACTTACTACAGTTATTGAACTGGGCGACCAAGTAATCACTTCAAGATTTCCCCTTTTAGGTGATACATCAACTCCTATCATTCCTATTTCACTCTGCATGTGTGCTCAGTGTGGTCTCTTACAGTTACTTCAAACGACAAACTCATCTGAAATGTATGAACATGAGTATGGATATCGCTCAGGCATTAGTAATACTATGAAGACTCATCTCAAGTCATATCAAGAAGAAATCTGTAAAAAAGTAACTCTATCGCCAGGTGATATTATACTTGATATTGGAAGTAATGACTCAACTATGCTTCAATATTATAATGCAGATCTAGTTCGCGTTGGCATTGATCCCACTGGAAAGCAGTTTAAGGACTATTATGGTGATGTACAACTCATCGCAGATTATTTTACAAAGAAAACATTTCAGGAATCATTTCAAGATAAGAAGTGTAAAGTAGTCTCATCTATTTCAATGTTTTATGATCTTCCCGATCCTGTACAGTTTGCAAAGGATATTTTTGATATTCTTGATGATAATGGTATTTGGACATGTGAGCAGAGTTATTTGCCAAGTATGTTAAAAACAAACAGCATTGATACAATCTGCCATGAACATCTTGAATATTACTCGCTGCATCAAGTTCAAGACATTGCTAATCGTGCTGGATTTAAAATTGTAGATGTTCTCTTTAATGACTGTAATGGAGGAAGTTTCAGGGTTTATTTTTCAAAGAATACTTCTTCACACTTCATTGAAAATACAACGCTTGTAAATAATATCCTTGAAGAAGAGCGTTTTATGAAAATTACTCAACCAGAAACATTTAAAAAATTTATTGTATCTGTTGATACTCAAGTTGCTAAACTTAAGGATTTTATCCAGACTATAAATTCATCTGGAAAGGAGGTATGGATCTATGGAGCCTCTACAAAAGGCAATTGTCTTTTACAATATGCAAAGATTGATTCAAAACAGATACGCTATGCAGTAGAAAGAAATCTGTCAAAGGTAGGAAAAATGACAGCAACCGGTATTGAAATTATTAGTGAAGAGACTATGCGAAATAATCCTCCTGCCGCTCTACTTGTACTACCGTGGCATTTTCGCAATGAAATTGTTGAAAGAGAGAAGGTCTTTCTAGAGAATGGGGGGAAACTCGTATTTCCCTTTCCATTATTTGAAGTTGTTTAGTTAGTATATAAAGGCAGATTCATATCTTTTTAAAAGATGAAGATCTGTTTTCTTTTTAGAGGAGAAACAGTACGAGGATCAGCAAATTCTCTCAATAATGTGGGAAATTGGCAAACAATGTTATTCAAAGATCTGCCTCCTCAAGACTATGATATTACCTTTATCACATATAATTCTCCTATTCTTGAAATGCTAATAAGTTTTCTCAAGCCCAAGACAGTTCTGATTAAGCCATCCATTTCACAGATTCAAAATATGCGTGATGTTGCAGATTATTGTCTTGAAAATAAAGATACCTATGATCGATTTATTATTCTTCGTTTTGATGTACTCTATCGTATTCCACTCTTATCTTGGGATATATGGAAAGAACCAGGAATTACATTAGTTAATCGTGACGTTCACTGGTTTGATGAAAAACTCTATGCAGATCATGTCTTTATTGTTGATAAGGGATTTATTGAACCCTTTAAAAAGGCTGTTTATCATACTACACGACAGCCTCATCAAGTAGGACAGTATCTATTTCTTCATAAAGTACCTATTAATCTTATGTATGATACATTTCATACAAATGATTCTCATCCTCTTTATACATTGTCAATTGCTTCTGCAAATGATGCATCCTTTAAGGTTAAGGAGATTGAAAATCCCCTTTTAAATAATCCCATTTTTTCATCATTTCTTGAGAAAGGAATTATATCAACTAATGTATGTAAGGTTCTTATCCCTTCAAAGAAAATTTTCTTCTCTAAATTGCCAGAAATTAACTATCTTAAAACAGTATTTGATTCTATCATTTGTATCAGTGATTTTACAGATGATATTAAAACAATTTATTCTGATTCTCAGTTTAGTTTTAATACAAGTACTCAGTGTTTTACAATTGATTTAGAAACATTTTCGTTAACAAACGATTTCTCAAGAAATCACGATTTTGCATTTGAACCAATTACTTATAAGGCAAGTGGATTACTGGGAGATTTTATTCAAGAACTTTCTGTTATTGCTGAAAATTTCTATAAAACAGGTCGCAAAGGTATTCTCTATCTTTCAAATGAGTTTGAATTCCGTTTTGGAATACAGAAAGCATATGAAGATACAGAACAAATTATAAAAGAACAGATTTATATAAAAGAGTATACTATATGGAAGAATCAACCATATGAAATTAATTTAAGTTCTTGGAGACAGTCTCCTCTTCTCTATAAAAGAAATTGGAGAGAGATTTTTCAATCATTCTATACGGTTCCTTGGGGTTCTCATTCATGGATTGAGATTCCTAGAGTCGAAAAATGGAAAGATATAGTAATTATCAATACATCTCCTTATAGGAATTTAAGTCCTAATATTAAGTATACCGAAATCTCCAAACAAGTTGGAACAAATCTTATCTTTATGTCTTTTAATCAAGCAGATTATTTTACATTCTTGGAGAGAACAGGTCTTTCAATTGAGTACCATTGTCCTGGTTCACTCTATGAATTTATCCAGGCAATTGCATCCTGTAAACTATTTATAGGAGAATTATCTGCACCTTTAGCAATTTCATTTGCATGTCATACAGAAACAATCGTTCCCTATGTAGAGGGTGACGGAGATAGCATTCATAATTATAAATTTAATCTATTTTGGAATCATGTCTACTATTCATTTGAAGACTATCAAAAAGCTCAAGGGCATTTAGGATAGCATCATCCATATTAAAATATTTATAATTTGCCAACCGACCTACAAAATAGATATCTTTTTCTTTTAGGGCAAGTTGCCTATACTTTTCATAGAGTGCCTGATTTTCTGGATTCGGTATTGGATAATACGGCTCACCTACATCTGATGAATACTCCTTGACAATTGTAGTATTTGATGTCTGTTGATTCAAGAAATGCTTGTATTCTATGATTCGTGTATAAGGCACCTCCTTATCTGTATAGTTGATAACAGAGTTCTCTTGAAAATAGGCTATCGGTAATTGCTCAATTTCAAATCGTAGGGATCTATACTCTAATTTAGGTAAATTGCTATCTTGAAAATAGGCATCAATTGGACCTGTGTAGAAAATCTTCTCATATTCTGTAGTATTGTGTTGAAAGTCTGTATTGAGCTGTACAGTAATATTTGGATGATCTAGCATGGCTGCACAAAAGGCAGTATATCCACCTTCAGGAAGTGCCTGATGCGGATCATCAAAATACCCCTCTTCAAATGAATAACGAATCGGTATACGAGATAACACACTGGCATCAAGTTCCCGCGGACTTTTATTCCATTGTTTCATTGTATACCCTTCAAGAACCTTCTCATAGATGTCCTTTCCAAATCGTGCAAGGCCGAGTTCTTCTGAATTTGTAGGGGCGGTGTTTGCCACTTGTTTCGATTCAAGGAGGGCCCGCATTTCTTCTCCTGTTTTGAGATTAGTATTATAGAGCGTATTAACTGTCATAATATTAATTGGAATAGGAAAGATCTGACCCTTATACTTTCCATAGACCTTATGATGCCAGGGAATCCATTTTGCAAAGCGATTTACATAAGTCCACACCCTTTCAGATTTTGTATGAAAGATGTGTGCACCATATTTATTCATAAGAATTCCGTTTGTATCTCTATAATCATAACAGTTTCCTGCAATATGATCCCGCTTTTCAATCACAGTGACCTTTTTTCCTATACTTGCATATCGTTCAGCAAGTACACATCCTGAAAGGCCAGCACCTACAATAATGATTATCATACTTATAAGTTCATTTAAAGTATTATTTAGACTCTATATCATGAATTTAGTATACATTACTTGTGCGGTAAAGCCGACTACAGAAACCTCGGCATTCCCTGCACATATTCGTATTCAACAGATACTACTGAGTATTCAATCGATTCGCAAAAAGGTACCCAATTCTTTTATTGTAATTCTAGAAACTGGATCTGCATCAGATGAAGAGAAGGATTTCTTACAATCACTGGTTGATCATTATATGACAATCACTGCTACAACACTTGTAAAGAGTCAAGGTGAAGCCACACTCATTCACGGATTTTTTAAATCATCTTGGTTTCAGGAAAATCGACAGCGCTTTCAGACATTTAGTAAACTCTCTGGGCGCTATTTTCTTACAGATGCATATGACTTTACTAAATATCCTATTGATAAAGTCTTTATTAAGTTTCGATGGGCTGAAAAGGGAGAGGGTCTCTTTGAAACACGTTACTATCGTATTCCTGCTTCAAAGATTAATGACTTTATAACAAAACTTGATTTAGTTGTGAACACACATCCGTATATTTTTAAACATACAGATATTGAACACGTCTATTTTCTCTTTAATTTCTTTCCATTAGAGGAGACAATCCATGACCAACCAATTGGTCTTGCAGGATGGTATACAGGAGACGGACATTACATGCAGGAATAACGGAATCCCTTAAGTTTCTTAGCACCCTTTGGCCACACAGTCTCATGTAGAATCTTACGTGCATCTGTTAGTTCCTTCTCCTTGAAACCAGCCTCCTTAAGACGTTCTTGCAGGTCTTTCGTCTCCAATTCAGCCTTTGAGTTCTCAACGCAATGCTGCTGAAACCAGAGCACAAGTTTCTTCTCCTTCTCCGTACAATCCAAGAGATTTTGCTTTGTATAGACTTCAGGATTCAATACACCCTGCACAATACCCTGTTGTTCCTCCTCTGAAAGAAGTTCTTTGAGAGTGGAAACAAGTTCCGTCTCAGCCTGCTTGACAAGGCTCATTTGCTCAGCATAAATCTGATCTGTCTTCTTTTTCTGATTCACTAAACTATTGCGCAGATTCTGTAGGGTTGTCATATGATTCTTCAAAAGATGCTGAATAATCTGCGCCTTTACCTTCATCTGTGAGAGTTCCTCTGAATCTGCACGCTCCTTGTGAACACCCATATACTCTCCAACTTCAAGAAGAGGACGAAGTCCCTGTAGATAGAGAACAGGGTCATCATGCTTGTAGAGATTTGACAGATAGACAATAAAGCGACCATCTTCAAGGCGCTCCAGATCAATATCCGCCGGCTTCGTATGACCCGCAATTCCATTTGTCAGGGAGACCATAAATGCAACCTTCACATCTGGGTTTGACCGCATATCACGACGCAGTTTCTCCACTTCGTCTTTGTTAACAGCACGACCATAATTCTTGGTTTCCCAGATAACCTTCATATTATTGTACATCATGTGATGGTCACCACTCTGGGCCTCCTTACCCTTGGCAACTAACTCAAATCCAGGCCCCATACCAAAGGCGCGTGTAATCAAATCCTCAACACGAAGTTCACCGAGTCGCCCCTTCTCCTGTGAGCCAACCTGACGATTGAGTGAATCGGCAAGTTTCTGTAGACGTTCTTGAAGTGCCTGATTTTCACGTGATGCACGATCAATCTGCTTGTCTTTCTCAGCCAGCAGTTCACGAAAGGTGTTGCGACATTCGTCCTGAATCTGTTTACGTAGATCAGACTTCAGACTCTCGTCAATGGACAACTTTGACTGTAGATGACTGAGGGATTCCTCAAGGCCGCGCTTCTCTCGTTCAAGACGGTCGCGAGTTGTAATGTGCTTCTTCTCAAGTTGAGTTACGAGATCACTATTACACTCTTCACGAATTGTTTCCTCGGCAGCCTGGGCTGCAATGGCACCGAGGCGCAGGGCTAGCGAAGTTTTATCAGGAGATTCCGTGTGATAGAACTTCGGTAGGGTAAAGGTAGCAGGCACACGTAGACTGACTTGAATAGGTTCCATTTAAGTGAGTTTCGCGAAAAAAGTTTAAACCGTTTGGCAGGGTAGAATGACTCTCCGTATACTCACATACAATATACGAGGTCTTCCCTGGATATCATGTCCAATTGATGATATCCTGTCATGGATTTTAAAACGGAAGTGCGACATTGTCTGCTTACAGGAAGTTTTTACACGAAGACTCCAACTGGCTATTGAATTGCAGGATGAATGGAATGTCTTCTTTTCAAAGGGAAGTACATGTGCTGGACAGACAGCAGGATTTTACTCAGGTGCAGGACTCTGCATATTAGTTCGTCGTGACCTGAAAATACTTGGAGAGAGTACATTTATTCCCTTTATAGATGCAGGAGGTGTAGACCGATTTGTTTCAAAGGGACTGCTTCATGTACCTCTCGAAGTAAATGGACGACGGATAGATATTCTCAATACCCATTTTCAGTCTGACTTTACAGAATTTCCCTGCTTTCGCATCAATTATCCTGCAGTTCGTTTTAATCAAGAAAAACAGGCAGACTTTTTCTGTAAACAGTATGCATTTCCACTTCTCTGTGGTGATTTAAATCAAGAATCATTTCACTACTTTGAGAAATTCGATGATACAGATGAAATCACCTTTCCAGAAACTGGAGAACATTTAGATCATTTATTGTATTCGAGTGATCAACGTCATATGTTTATGAATAAAAAGACTACATATATGCATGATATAACACTGAGCGATCATATTCCTGTACTCTATGAGTTTGAACTCAAACCACCTCACATTCATCACGGCAAACAGGACAAGTAGTATTTTTCTTGAGCCACTGGATAATTGCATCTCTTTTAAAGACATGTTGGCAAGTAGTGACTGCAGCCGCTGCCTCTTGAATAGGCTCAAAGGTGATTGGACAATCAGTGCCTACAGCCGCCTTTATAATTGCACGAATTGTATGGGGCTTGAGAAATTGTTGAACAGGACACGGAACTGGAATCTCCTCTTCAGGCTCCTCTTCCAGAAGTCCAGGAATCTTTTCATGAAAACTCTTGAGAAAGAGACTACGAATACCAATTGCAGTCAATGGAGCCTCTGCCTTGAGTTTTGCTTGACATACAGGATAGAAACAGGGTGTCGCAGAATCTAGAAAGTTATAGGAGTCAAGTTGAATTACAGGGAAACAATCAGTATCCGTCGTAACGTAGAGATTTGTGATTCTCTGAAATGCTTTACCCTCAATAGTACCAAAGAGGTCACGATCATCCTCTAGAGCAGTATGAACAAGAACTGGATTCTGTTCACGAAGAGATAGAGCACCCAGTGCACTATTTAGAAGGACAAACTTTGGCCTAGGATGAACCTGAGTACAGGCTACAAAGATAGATGGAAACTCGTCAGGATCTAGGTGATTAAAACTACCGTTGGAACGCTCGAAGAGATACATTGCTATAGGATACTATTTACTAAGGAACAGTAAAAAATTCAATTTTTTTGATTGTATTGACTTAATGTCTAGGCACTTACGGTAGTGTTACAGAAGGGTGGAATAGGATATGCAGTCTGATTTGTCATGTAGGTACAGGTGCGATTGAGCAGGGCAGGAAGCATATCTGTATTATTGAAGGTGGAGTTCAGAAACTGACTGGCGTTATGGAGAAATGCATCCATGAAGGTTGCATTCATGAGAGTGCTATTGTAAAATGCCATTGCATTCTCCTGAAGGACATTGAGAGCAGCAACCGTGACCTGCTGGACAACCGAATTCGTCGTGATGAAGTAGAGAAGAATGAGTTCAGAAAACATTTTATGATGGCTATACTGATACTATGGAAGGTCGTGAAATCAAATTTTTTGGCTGGCCACCATTTTTGCTACGCTAGTATAGTATGAACATCTTTGAAAAACTTTTCTGTTTCCCCTCTTTTTCAATTCTCCGTTTTCTTATTGCAATCACTCTTCTTCAGTTCTGGTGGATTGCAATCTGGGGGTTGGCTTACATGGCAATTGAAGCAGTTGCTGGTAAGTCAAAGAACACCGAGTTCTGGATTTACATTGGCCTTTTACTCTGTACGGTTCTCATTATTCAAATGGACCCATCTCTTGTAGAGCGACTATAACGAGTCCTTTTCTTATGACGACGACGTGATTTCTTAGCAGGCCTGCGTATTCTACGACCACCCTTTGAAGGTTGCGATGGTAATTGCCTCAATGCAGTTAAAATTGACTGCCAGTTGGTTTCATCAGATTCACCTTTTAGATCAGGATTTTCATATAAATCCTTACCTGGAAAGGGCGGCAGAATTTGTATATAATGATCTGCGGGAAGTTCAGACTTTAGAACATGGACCATATCATCAAAAAAATAGACACGGTTTGCAAGATTTGTAGTCGGTGCACCAATTTCATTCAACATCGTCTGAATATCCTGTAGACGTTTTGGTTGTTGATCAGTTGATTCACGGCTCGGATGATTGCGCGTCATCACAAAATCAAAGAGAGGCTTCTGACCAAGTTTATTTTCAATGGCTGTTATAATAAGTCGAATAAAGTTCTCATCACCATTGTTTGTTAAGATTCCCTGAATAGCAACGCGCCCCGTCATTTTTGCATCATTTGCGAGTTGAATCACTTGAAGTGCTTTTGGATTAAGAAGTACATAATCATATGGATTAATCGCTGGATTCTTTGTAAACACATTCGGGTCAAAATATTGCCCTGAAAGTGTTTGATCTATATCCCAGACGAGTACAAGCCCATCGTCCATTTCTAATAATACCCTGTATATTCTCTTAAATCATCTAAGGCTGGCGGAGAGAAAGCACCCACATCCCTCGGCGTAGCCTTCGCATCAATTGTCGGTGTACCCGCTAAGCATCTCTGCTGCGCAATATCATAGACATCTACGAGCACTTGATCAAAGAGGCTATCCATCTTACCCTTTTCTATCGGTGTCATATCTGACGCAGAGCAGAGACGGCTGATGAGGAAACGTCCACGCGTCTTCCACTTATCGAAACTCAGGCTGAGATCGCGTTCAGGAATTGTCTTAGCAAAGCAGCGACCTGTAGTTTCCGCAACTGGCTCAATATCATGCGCCGTCATGAACGGCTGGTAAAGTGTTGCATTTACTGTGCCGTTTACAGCAACAAGATCGCGCTTCATGCAGCAGAGTTTACCTAGGAGCACCTTCAACTCATCTAAATCCGGGTTTCCTTCCTCAACGGAGCCAACTCTGTCCTGAAAAGCACCAATAATTGCCGCTGCCTCATTGCTCTCATGGAGACAATCGGGTTGTCCCGCACCCACTACAGGGGCACCAAATCCCTCGGCAAACTTGGGCATTGTCTTTGCGCGGCAGAGCATAACAAAAGAGAGATAGGCTACAAGAACACCCACAACAACTCCTAGAACTGCCCAGACTGAAAAAGAAAATTGACTAAATCCACCTGATGATTCCATTCTTAATTTACCCTATAATATGGTCTTTTTTTTATTGTATTTATATGGGAATGGGTGCGGAAACTTCAAGAAGATGATTTGCCGAGTCAAGAAACCACTTACAGAGTATCCCCTTTTCCGCCGCCTTATCATTCATCAACTTATCGATGCTAATTAATTCTGGCCGAGTCTCCTCTTCCAGATGAATATGATGCACCTGCACAATACCCTGCTGGCCAATTCGCACGGCGCGACCAATTGCCTGGTCCATCAGAGCCTTTGTCCACCAAGGAGACATGAAGATGATTCGATCGAAATGCTGAAGATTAAGTCCTACACTTCCAGATTGAAGTTGGAGAATCAGTACCTCTGTAGTTTGCTCATCAAGTGGCTCTTTTGTCTTTTCAATAATTGCATCCCTCTGCAACTGTGTCTGTCGTCCACTGTAGGTCTGGACTCTCTTGACCCGGGGCAGAGAGCGCAGGGCAGTCTGAATCATGTCCATCTCATCGTAGAAACTAGCAAAGATAAGCCACTTATGCGGCTCCTCTGATTGCTCAGTAAGTAGAGTCTTAATCTTTGAGAACTTTGTGCTATCCAGAGGCCAGTCTGTACGAGTATAGTAGGGAATGTTCCGTCGACAGGCATTAATGTAGACCTGCGGATGAACGGAGATCTGGCGAAGAACAAGCAGAAGTTTCAAGATAGCCATTCTGCCTGCTCCCTCCTCCTGAAGAGCCGTCCATCTGCGAACAGCGGCACCCTGAATGCCTCTATAGAAATCACGCTCATCCTTTGTACTAAAAGGGAGAGTGTGATAGTGGATGACCTCCTTCTGTGGAAGAGAGGGAATCGTCTGGCGCAACTCTGCAACTGTGCGACAGAGGGTCTTTTCAAAGATAATGGGAGCCAGACGCTTTGTAGACTGAGGAATCTGCGACTTGTCCATCCCCAGAAACTGAAAGAGGGCATTAGAATTGGCCAGGCCATTAATAATGGGCGTAGCAGTAAGAGCCCACTTGTTCTTTGCTGGAATCTGGTGAATGGCATCGAAGAGCAGAGTCTTATCATTCGAGATGCGATGCGCCTCGTCCAAGATAATGCGATTCCATATCGTCGTCATTAGTTCATCATTGTGTCTCATTGCAAAGTCGTAATGAGTGATGAAGAGAAAGGTTGTCTTCTTTGTATGAGTGCCGATGGCTTCCCAGTCTCGCTTGTAACTCATGCGGAAGACATTGATACCAGATCGAACTGCAGCCTCTGTCCACTGCTCCAAGACGGCTAGTGGCGTAATGAGTAGATTCATGGAGACTTTGGTATTCTTGATAAGACCAAGTACTTCCATGGTTTTACCGAGGCCCATTTCATCACAGAGAAGTCCTCCTGGAAGATAGGGATCTTCTTCCTGTGTACGCATCCATTCAATGGCAGCAGTCTGGTGCGGCCGGTACTCAAAGGAGGGCCAGAGTGGGATGAGTTCCATGGTGTTTGCGATGTGAGTGTACTCATGAAATCATGGGCTCATGACTTCAAATTTTTAAAAAAAGAGTATGATACAGTTTACTTCTTCTTTGGCTCATCTTTACGCTTTTCCTGGAGACGCTCTGCTTCACGGATATGGCGTGTAGTGTTCTTGCCATTTCTATCAAACTTCTCCTTGGCTTTATCGCTCTTTTTACGACGGGGAGTATGCTCAGAGTCCATGGTAAATTGTTCTAAGTACTTATGTCATTATAGCATCGGTGGATTCAATTTTTTCAACCTTCTTACGATGCCAAGAGCTATTTACAAAATGGCTAGTCTCTGGAACATCGCCATCAAAGAACCCATGCCAGACGGCTGGATTCTGTAGACGAACCTTATAGCGAGTATCACATACCTTGCAGAGATAGAGGCTTCCTTCATCATCTCCATCGGGATTTACTGAAAGAACCGCAGTCTTCTCACACTGCACGGGTCTATAGACCTTGTAGGGTGTGCCATTAGGTGCCTTTGTTCCTTCTATATGTAGAGCCTCTCCATAGATACGTGCATCACAACGCCTTTGTGGCTCAGGTGCAGCCTTCTTCACAATCCGTCGAATAATCTTCTTTGGCTTAGGAGGTTCCTCTGTAGAGGTGATTGAGTTCTCATGAATAGAGAGTTCCTTCTTAATTGTATCAAGAGTAAGTGCCTTGAAACAGTTATGAAGAGTTGTAAGTACTCCGCTAAGATCCATGGTGTTGAGTTATATTTAGTGAAGGCTGCGCTCAATTTTTTGAAAAGGGCGAGTAAAAATTTGAGTTGTCTAGTTCCTGTAAAAAAAGTTAGAAAGCATAAAATGTCATCTATCTCTATCTTCATCACTCGTAACAACAACTCAAAGTCAGATGATTCTATCAAGATTGTACCTGTTGCAGATAACATGAAGATGTTTCATGTTACCTACCTAGATGTTGAACTTGATACTAATAACAAGACGACTCGGTATAGTTTCACCGCAAATGCAACTGGTGTTCGCGAGTACCTGGAGACCACACTAAATCTCCTTCAGAAGGATGATATGCCTTTCAAGCAGCTCCAGTTTAACCTTCCTGCCTACCCACGCATCATGATTAACCTGGAGAAGCTTCAGGATACAGACTTTATGGAAACTATCTGGCGCGCAATTGCCTCTGTCTGCGATGACTGGCCGCAGCGCGTATGCGATACTTGTGAAAATTGTGAGCCGACGCGAGAGCCTACTGCCTCGCACCGCTATTTCGATAACTATTAGAAGAGTTATCTAAGCAAAAATAAAAGTGTAATTAATTAATTATTTTTGTTTTATTTTTTTTACTCAGAAGCCACTGCAGCAAGACGCGCAAGCAACTGGTCTGCAGGCACATTCCTATATTCATCCTGTTCCTCCCGTGTTCCTGGCGACCATGAATGGCCTTTCTTATAGGTACGTCGGCGCCATGTCTTCTTATCCTCTGATGGAATGAACTCATTCCAGACACGGTTAGCCGCAATATGGAGAATGAGAGGGGCCTCCAGAGCAATGGCCTGCACCTCCTCAAGACTGAGGCAATCAGTATTATTTCCCACATAGAAGCCAGGCTTGGAGTGAGCCAAGAATGACTCCTTAGCAATCTTGGAGAAAGCGAAACTCGGCTGGTCACTCTGACCTCGGAAGAAGGACGTGTGGTCCATGTTCAGATACTTGGCAGACTCCTCGCCAGTAGGGTCATAGTGATCACGGCAATTTGGGCAATCACAGTAGACCCAAAGCATGCTCGACCAACCGCGTCCAGTTCCATGCGGAATATAACCGAGTTCACTACGAAGAGCAGTACGCTCAGCAAGAACTTCAGCAGCAGTGATGAGGCGAGGGCCAACAGGTGCTGGCATCGCACACGATGGGCACTTCTTATAGCAGTCAGTGAGTGTCTTAAGTTCGAAGCGAGTACTGCATGTGCCGCAGACTCCATGGCGGCGGTCACGCAGGCTGTTCCCCCAACGATATTCAGCCTCTTCACTGTTCGCAACATACATGGATTCGCAGCCAGTACAGATGGTCTCACCCGCATCATATGCAGGAAAGGCTGGGATGAGGCCCCGTGCAATGGACTCTCTAGCCGCTTCTGCTGTATCATGGCAGCACTCGATACAGAGAGAGGAGACAAGGCCGAGACGACGGTCACAGCCGCGGCAGCAGGCGCTCTCGCAGTCGCCTTCATGGTGGGTGTTGTGGTTGCAGGTGGAGTGAGACATTTTTTGCTAGATGTTGATACTATCATTATGCAGGCACAATATTTTCAAATTTTTATTGGCTCTTAGAAAAAAAGAGGTGGTACTTGCGTACCTTTTCTCTTTTAGTCAAGTTCTGGCATATCACCATAGATATCAAGGGGGTCCACCTCATTCTCTTCAATAAGAGGAGTTGAGGGGAGTGTCTCCTCTACATCCTCAAGTGGGGGCATGTCTTCGAAGATCTGGGGGTTATCACTGCGCATAAAGAGAAGCACAAGATTTGAACGGACCTCGGCTGTCTCATTGGCTGCGATGAGATCAGCGAGAGCGATGCTCATGTACATCTTAGCCACAAGAAGTTCGCCATGTGTTGCACCAGCCTCTGTAAGGCGTCCCAGTTCCTCCGCAGCGGTCACGTAGGCATTGATGGCGTCGTTATTGAAAGCCATTTTAGTTGCTATGTTTGCTCTACAAATTCAATTGACCAGGTAAAGTTCAAATTTTATTTTACAAAAAAGATGTGGTGCTTGTTGCACCTTGTCTTTTTTATATATATTTACTCATCCTCAGGACTGTGAACTACACGACGATGCCTGCGGCGGTAGCGAGCCTCATATCCATCGAGAGCCCCCTTCTGACTCTCAGCATGATGAGCGGGAATACCATCAGGCCAGAAGCGCAGATAAATCTTATGCTCCTGAGGCCGCCAGTAGCAATTTGCAGAGTCAGAGGGACTTGTATAACGCTCACACGTGAAATGGGGCGTAATACTTGAGTCCCAACGAGCAGCAAGCAGATGGAGGATATCAGTGTACTTAAGAACAGCATATACACTCTGAGTCTCACATACACCGACATTAGATGACTTTACAGTATCATGAATGCCTCTGTAAATTGCATACTCCTCAATGGTCATGTCAGTATTACCAAACATCTCAGAACGGCAGTCACGGCGAGGAATGCTGGAGTGAGGCTCAAAGAAGACTTCATTCGCTGTCCAGATGAGAACTGGAACGGTTGGGTGCTCAAGAAGGTGTGTCTTAACTGTATGAGTAGATGACATAGTCTGAAGGATGCTCTCAAAGAGCGGATCACAATAGTTTTCCTGAAGGTTGCTCTGCTTCTTGTCCTTCTCGGCCTTGACTGCAGGCTGACGCATCTCAGCCACATCAGACCAGTTGAACAGGGGCTTCGTCAGAATATCGGTAGGAGTGATGGAGGCCATGGTAGATTTTTGTATGTCGGTACAAATTAATAGTGGCTTGAATAAGTTCAAATTTTAAAAAAAAAGTGGAGGCTTTCGCCCCTCTTTTCTTTTTTTGTGGTTTATGTTTTTTGTGTTTTTTGTTTTTTTGTCTTTACCTGCGTCCCTTGTGGGCTCCGCCGCCAGGCTTGCCGCAGGTCGCCAGTACGTGGTTCGTCATCTGTGCACCGCTAGGCAACCGGCAGAGCGGATTCGTGCAGCCTTGGCGTTGCACAATTGCAGGCGTAGATGTGCCAGACCGCCAGGTAGGCGTAGCCGCTCCAGATCGCCAGTCGCCAGCAGAAGAGGGACGGGTAGAGCCCTGCTCACGCGGCTTTGCCAGACCCCACTCATCCTCGCCAAGATGTGCAAAGCGCTTGCCGAAGAGAACAGTGCCCTCATGCGTGCCGACACAGGGCCGTCCCTCGTCCCATGCATTGCAACCAGCGGCACAACCGTTCTCCGCAGGAGCGATGTTGCCCTTCACACCCTTGTAGGCGTGGTTGCGGCAGCACATGATGCTGCCATCTGCGTTGCGAGCCCATGGATCTACATCCTCCACGGCAAACGGCACGAAAGGCGTGATGACGACAGGCGCCTTTGCGAGTTCCTTGGCGGCCTCGGCAAGAAGCATGGCGATGGTCATGCCACCGTTGCGCTGCGCAAAGGCCGCATTCTCTTTCGCGATGGTCGCCTCATCTGGCTCCTCCAGCATATCCGCCCAGTCCGTCTTGTCGTAGGCAAACATCATGAGGCCGCCCTGCGAAATCTCCAGATGCTGGCATGACCACGAGCCATCATTCTCGATGTGCATTCCGTGGTCACAGCCTGCTGCACATGGGCAGAAGGTGCCGTCCCAGATAGCCCCGTCACCGTCGTGAGACAGTTCGGCCGCCATGATGGGAGACTCCTCCTCCTCCAGATCTGCAAAGTGGTTCGGCATTGTAGATGGATGTGTGGATGGATGGTTCTTGTTTGCTCTCTATCTGGTCCAATTGATGGAATCATATATTCAATTTTTTTTATTTGATGCTCTTACACTACAAAAAAAGATGGGCTTTTTGCCTCTTTTCTTTTCTTTTGGGGATTTAGTTCTTTTTTATTTTTTTTTGTTTTACTCTCTGGTTACTGTCTACACATCAGGACCCTCGCTCTCGCTAGCACTGCCACCTCCTGCAGCCTTCTTGGCAACCTTCTTAGGGGCCTTCTTTGGAGCAGGTGCGGGTGCAGGCGGTGCCTCCTCTGCTGGCTTGGCCTTCTTGGCTGGGGTCTTCTTAGCCGCAGGTGCAGGCGCAGGTGCAGGCTCCTCAGCGGCCGGCTTCTTGGCCTTGCCCTCTGGAGCCACATAGGAGAGGGCCTGCTCGAGAATGGTCTCATCGGTCAGAGACTCGTAGTCGCCACCGCAGACCTCCTTGAGATGCGAGCAGAAAGCGAGACGGGCCTTGCCGACTGCAGCCTTGGCGTCTGCATGCTCCTCATCGGCCAGAAGCTTGCTGACACGCGTAGAGTGCTCGATCCAGGGCGAGGGCTTGCGGACCTTCTTCTCCTCACCGTCTGCGGGGGCGGCCTTTGCCTTGCGAACCTTCTTGCCTGCGGGCGCACTCTGGAGCAGAGCGATCTGTGCCTCAAGAAGAGTGGTGCGAGTGACAAGGGCGTCAAACTCGGCGCGAGAGATAGTGTTGCTAGTCTTGGATGCCATGGTAGATGTGGTATGCTGATGGATGGTGGTACTAGTTCAATTTGGGACTCCATATTTCAAATTTTTTTTTAAGCCTCTTGCGTATACCTGAAGAGACAAAAAAAGAGGTGGGCTTTCGCCTCTTTTTTTTGGGGGGTTATGGTGCTTTTTCTCTGTTATGGTCTGGCTACTCGGGCTGCTCAAGAATGGCCTGGTCTACCTCGACGGCAGTGATGTGGTGAAGAGTGCCTACAGCCGCAATGACATTCTTGAAGCGCGCCTCCATCGCCTTACAGCGTCGCTGCCAGTAGAGGGCGATCTGCTCCCAGTCCTCTGTAGGCGCGGGCGCCTGTGCAGGTTGCGCGCGCGCGGCAGCCTCTGCCTCCCACCTCGCCTGGTTCGCTTCCTGCTGCCTCTTCTGGCGGGCCAGGGCATGCGCGCGGCGGCGCTTGTTCTTGAGAACGCGGCGGGCGTAGTCCTCATCGGTCTCACCGTCGCGGCGGTCGCATGCCTCTCCCTCGATGTACCAGAAGGCGGGCTTCAGGGTCCAGGTGCCAGATAGCTCGGCGGGGACGGGCACGGTGGGTGCGGCGGGCATCTGCGTGGAGGCCATGGTATGCGTGTGTGCGTAGATGGGGCGTAGATGGGTGGGGTGTCTTGCTGTACCAGACAATTGGGGCGCCCACACCCTTCAATTTTTTTTGCGCGCGCACCTCTTGCGGCCTCTTGCATGCGCGCGCAGTACATAAAAAAAAGAGGCAAAAAGAGGGGGCGCGCGTCCGCGTTCTCCTTTTGGGTGACTTAACTATCTCAAGGCGTCCCCCAAGATCGACGGTCTGTCACCAACCAAGTAACTTATTCCAATTGAGGGTCCCCTTTATTCAAATTTTTTTTATAGTTGAGTCTGCGCGCCATCTTGTATGCGTGCGCGCAGAGGGGCGCGCGGGCGCGCACGCAAGCCTCTTTCAAATTTTTTTGAGAAGTGAAACAGAAGGCAAATATCTGGACGCGCGTATCTGAATTTTGCCATGCCTCTCAAAATAAAAAAAAATTTGAAAAGAGGATGGCCCCAATTGGAATAAGTAGAGGAGAAAACAAGCCACACACCATCACCACCAACACACATCTACCATGTCTACCACCAAGGACAAGCAGATCGCACAGTTGTCGGCGCAGGTTGCCGCGCTGACTGCTCTCGTCGCACAGACGATTGAGCAGCAGCAGGCGCCCGCGGCGAAGGGAAAGGCAAAGAAGGCGGCAGCGGTGCCGCGCGCGGGCAACTCGTGGTCCGCGTTCTCAGGCGCGCTCTCAAAGCGCGTGACGGTCCTGATCAAGGAGGGCTACGCAGAGGACGAGCGCTGGGAGTCCGAGAAGGGCGCCGAGGACGGCTGCAAGCGCGCGGGCTTCCAGTTGCGCTGCGCGGGCCTGCTCAAGCGCACGCTCGATCTCGACGACGGCGAGGGCGGCTACCTCGAGCCAGAGGACGAGCAGATCATCGAGGCCATCGAGCACCTGCTTGACAACCCTGATGAGCAGTCTGCCACGGCAGAGGCGCGCGGCGGCATGAGCGTGACGCAACTGAAGGCGGCGGGCATGAAGATCGCCAAGCCCTCTGCCGCGAAGCCCGTTGCCAAGCCTGCCGCGAAGCCCGCACCCGCCCCTGAGCCCGAGTCAGAGACTGAGAAGGAGCCCGCGCCCGCCCCGAAGCCCGCAGCCGCCAAGAAGTCGCCCAAGGCCGCGACCAAGGCTGCACCCAAGAGCGCAGTGCTCGAGGCGGCGGCAGAGGTTGCCGAGGAGGCGGCAGAGGCGCCCGCTAGCGTGCAGGAGGAGGTTACGCCTGAGATGCTCAAGGAGGCTGGCCTTCTGAAGTTCAAGCACCCGAAGACCAAGGAGTGGTACCTGCGCACGGCTGAGAAGCCCAAGCGCTGCTTCAAGGGTGAGGCCCCAGAGGCCTGGGCGAACTTCAAGGCGGGCACCTGCGCGGGCATCTGGAACGGCAAGGACGTCGTGCCAGAGTAAACAAAAAACAATAAACACCCCTAAGACAAAAGAAAGACAAAAACACCCTAAGACAAAAACAAAAAAAAAAGAGGCGAAAGCCCAATTCTTTTGTTCTTTTTTTATGCGGAAAGAGTGCCTCTGAAAATGGAAAATTTGAAGGTGGGATGCCGCTGCAAGGATAGCATCACAAAGACACACATAGACACCATGGCCACTCTCACCATTCCACTTGCAGACCAGTACACGGTGGGTGGCACCCAGTACTTCCAGTTCGCCACCGTTAAGGGAGATGTACGCACAGTACGCCGCGACTGCCACCGCAACATTGACTCAAACGTGGTCGTCGTGCTCAAGCCTCTGGTTCGCCATATCGCAAAGGAGACCGGTGCCATCCTGCCCAAGGCAATCAGCAAGATGCTCAAGCACGAACTTAAGACCTTCTGTGCTGAGCACCTCGCCTTTGAGGTAGAGGCTCCACCTCCGCAACCAGTACGTCATCTCTACAACATCACGCTTAACCTCTCCTATCGCCATGGAGATGAGCCAGAGCAAAACTCATGGCAGAGTGATGAGCAGTACGCTGAGCATCTCCGCCTCTTTCATGAGATGGAGGCGTACCTTGAGACACATCCCATTGAGACGCATGTCAAAGCAAATGACCCAAAGGAGTATGTCGAGTTCCTTGTAGATAGTCCGCACACAGACTTTATCTCTGCAGAATGGGTCGATGGATTTCGTATCTGCTTGACAGTTGAGACAAGTCTAACGCCAGACAAGTTGCGCGAAGATTTGTATGCAGTATCACTCGAAGACGGCGAGTATGAATCTGGTGCCGACAACGGCTGGACCATCAAGACGCTGACGGGCGACTGGGAGGTTGGCCTTGTCGACTACCGCAGCAACCCCATCGAGATTGAGGAGATTATCATCTAGAAAAACAGAAAAAAAACAAGAACAAAAAAAGGTGTATCGCACCACATCTTTTTTTGGTCAATTAAAAAATTGAATTTACTGCGCTGCCAATTGGACAGCATAGCATTCAACATACGTCACTACAATGTCTTCACTCGCCATCAAGCAGGAGATCATGACGCTCGAGGAGCAGCAGCAGACTCCGCAGACGCAAAAGCGCCTCGCTACTCTATATGCGCAGCGTGATGCTGCAAGTGCGGTAGTTACAGCGGCTGCACAGAAGAAGCAGGCGGAGGCTGATGCTGCTCTCGCCAAGGTCGCCAAGAAGTCTCGCAGTGGTGGCGACTCTAGGCCTGTCCACGATGGCCAGTTGCTGGCCTGTCGCGACTGTGAAGCTAACTACTTCATCTCAGAGAAGGAGCAGGCCTTCTTCACCGAGAAGGGTCTGACCATGCCCACTCGCTGCTACCCTTGCCGACAGGAGAAGAAGGCACTGCGACAGGGTCCACAGCCAATGCTTATCTCCTGTAAGGACTGCCCAACTCAGTTCATTCACTCGATTGGTGCTCAGCAGCACTATGAAGAGAATGGTTGGGAGGTGCCTATCCGCTGCGTCAACTGTCGCGCCGTGAAGAAGATGGCTCCCTTCGCCATCAACTGCAAGGATTGCCACACAGACTTCAACTTCTCCGTTGGCTCACAGATTCACTTCAAGGAGGCTGGCTGGGCTGCACCGAATCGCTGTGCTCCCTGCCGCAAGACGAACAAGGCAAAGATCGCTGCGGAGGCTGCTGCAGTTGTCCCCACAGAGGAGCAGGTGATTACCATCGTAGCAGAGGCATTTGCCGAGAAGCCGGCCGAGTAGAAAACCAGAAAAATCTTTAAAAACCCAAAAAACTAAAAAGAGGCGAAAGCCCATCTTTTTGTTACCTTAAATTTGACTGCCACCTACTTGCAATACTACTACAAACAATCATGGAACCTCGTATGCGAAATGGTTCTCATCTACTCCAAATGCTCTGGTACTTTACAGCACAGCGTATTGTAGATACTGCAATCACAGTCTACAAACTTGATACTGAGCGAGCAGAGGCCCTTCGTCAAGTCTATCTACGCCCTGGAGACTACACCGTGAATAGTAAGTGATTTACGCTTTGGCCGATTAATACTATAATCCGTCAAGTACTTCAGAGTAATTTCGCGCACAAGGCCACGAGGAAACCAGATATCATTTGGTGTTGATCCTGTCAACCCACGTTCATACTGCCGACGCTCACGTAGAACAATACGCTCATGCATCTCCTTTTTTTGCTGTCTGGTAAATCGAGAGGTTCGATAGTATCTGAAGGATTGATATGATTGTTCAAAGACTCGTAGATAGAGACCTAGTGGATTTGTAGCAGGAATAGGCAACATCTCTCCATAATATTCTTGAATCGCCGGATAAAAGCGAACCATCAGATAATTTGCAGAATTTCGATAATATTCGACAAAGCGCCCGCGAAATCGTTTTGACCCGTAACTATTTTCTGGAGAATATGCATCATAGTCTTCACCTGGAACAAGTTCATAGATGCTGACTTCAGGACCGTGTGGAACTTCCATTCTTACAGATAAAGTGCATGATACTCATTTTCAATTTTAGCGTTCGTTAAATTTGATTCTGCCTGGAGTATATAGTCATGCTAGAATAATGCAACGTAAAGTCTTTCAAGGAGTTCCATACTGGCTTGATTCATCACAGAAGATCTACGCCTATGATCCAAAGGAGACGACAGGTACTCTATGGCTGGGCACCGTAAAGGATGAAAAGGTGACTCTTCGTCCAGATTGGCAGGCCATCTATCAGCCGGCACTTGAGCAGTATCGTGGTGCGAACGGTACTCGTCCTCGGGTTGCAGCAGCGGCCAAGTAAAAACTTGAATTCTATTCTTCCATTTTTAATGACATACAAATGGATGAACATATGCCCTCTGCGGAAGCCATTCTAGAACAGATCAAGAAGGAGCGACCTCTAATAGTTGATGCATCTGTAATTGCATCCTTCGGAGACCTATATGAATCACTTCGAGCCTATTTACAGAATGTCTGTGAACATAATATAAAACCTCTTATGAATTGGGGGCCTGTTGATAGCGGCCGATCAAAGCCAGAATCCGATCCTGTTGACTCTGGAACTGAAATGTCTTCCCTGTCACAGCCGCATTCGTAGCCGCTTCGTATTTTACTTTTTCTTGATAGATCATATTCGCCTGATTCTGTACGGCAGGTGATTTGTAGGTGAAGATAGTGCTTACATAATTACCGTCAGGCATAATAATCACATTTGGTGAGTGATCATTATTGTTCTTTGTTGGGCGGATGTATTGTTGTAGTGCGGGGGCTTGTTGTCCAGGCATTCTATACTAGACTTTTTTTTATTGATATCTTGGATCAATCGAGACCCAATTTGAATTTGGATATCTCTGCTGATGTAGATATTGCCCCTGTTTGTAATTATTCTTGTCTGCGTAGTTTGTGAACTCGTAGTAGTTTACTACTGTATTGCCCTGTGCAGCCACTGTGCTAATATTGCTATTGTATGTCTGAATATTGTTAAATGTATCCCAGTTTGTCTGATATATAAGTTTCTGCCCAATACTCATAAAAGAAAAACCACTGCAATCAAACATTACCGTAGTTGCGCTCATCCTACTGTAAAGACAGAAGTCGTATCTTCCCCTTTATACACAGCAAGCCATTCTGCTTGTGTCTTGTAGATGGTTCCTGTAGAATTGTCTTTGATGCGTTTATCATGCTGAATCTGTGCGGTCGCAATTCTCACCTTATCTTTACGAATGGTGAGGCGATACTCAAGATAACAACAGTGTTCACAGTGCTGCTTTGAATTCGTCATACTAAATTTGAAGTCTACTATAGGCCTCAAATTTAGCAATAGTTACAATGCTCTATGTAGGATATCCAGTCTATTTTGAGACAGCATGTACAATACTTAATTCACCTAGTAATGAATCTGATACGTCTATGAATGAGCGACTTAAGAAGTATGAACTTGTCCTTGAATGTGTTGATAAGGGTGTCTGTATTCTTGGAGCAGAAGTCAAAGAGATTCATATCTCTGACGCGGCGTATCAATCCGTAGATGATGGACTCATGCAGATTCTAGTGGCAAAAAAGAAGGTTATCGATGGCCTGAAAGCATTAGGAGCCGACCTCTCACGCTTTGAGATTGCTCCGATGGAAGAGGAGACCATCTGGGTCGAGAATCCTGCGCCGTATCTGATTAGCATTGGCTGCTGATTAGCATTGGCTAGGCGTCAATGCAGTGTAAACAGATAGACCAGTTGATTCAGGTCTGCCAGCATCTCATCGCGGATTGTAAAGAGGTCGGAGTCCTTTTCTGCAGTAAGTCCCTTAACAAGAACTCCCTGAAGAACTTTTATGCATTCGTGAACATATGCGCTCGCTTTTTTATCTGTCAGTTGCTCAAGTGTATACGTGAGTGTGCGCATCTTAGGGCGACCATACTTGCCAATATACACCTCTACAAAGCGATCTATGTTTTTATCTAAGCGCTCGATGACTTCATCTGTAGCCTTGTGTCTTGCATAGGAGACAGTTTGCCAGTGGTAGAGTTTAATTTGATCACGCATAGTAAAAAAAAATTGTATTGCGGCGGCGCTCATTTCTAAAGTAGCAAAGTAAAAAATGAAGGAACCGAGTGTATCTGTAGAACGAGCGTATTACTGTTCTTTCTGTGGTATTTATGGACATACAACGACTGGTTGTAACAGACTCTCTGTATCTAGCAATCTACATCTTGAAAAAGATATACGTGTAAAGAATGCAAAAGATATCTATAATCCAGTCTGTAGACCAGTGCTTGAAGTGACGGATAAGGAGGAGAATCTCCGAGGTCTTCTTATTGCCTATGGACGGGAATACTCGCAAAAGCAGGATCATGGAAAGGAGAACAAGCGGCGCCTCAAGCAACTTGCCGATGAGGAGGGACTACTTCTTGTAATTCTCAATCCGAAGACTGGAGAATCTTACCCCTATGTAGATGAAGCACCGCGCGAGCGTAAAAAGAAGAACCCGTCGGCAACAAAAAAAGACTAGAAAGACCAGACGCCAGCGGCGCCAAAGGCAGCATGGAGGCCAATCCTCTGTTGATATGCCACTTGGAAGCATTGTAATTGAACGGGATGCGGGGGACAAGTATTCCCCTTTTTTAGCGGTTGAGCGTGATACGGCTCGTAATGAATTAAGTGCTACTTCGGAATAAGTCAGCAGTTCTATGAGTAGGACAGAGGACTAGAGAGTCTTCCGTAAACGGACTTGTAATTGAAGCCTGAATCGGCTTACTGCAGACTTCACATGGTCTGACCCAAGGATGATACTTTTCACAGGTCTCACAAAGGGGCTTAATACCCTTCTCATAGTCCCAGTCGTAAATCGACTCATTGCATTCACAACAGTAGTCACGAATGGTTATTCCATGCTCATTCATGAGTGCTCGCATCTCCTCCTCTAGAACATCATGCTCCTCAATCAGTTTATCATAGAGGCTCTGTAGGACCTTCTCTCTATCTCTGTGATGAAGACTTAGGGTCGCCTCAAGAATCAGGCTAAACAGCGAATTTGCTGTAAAGAGTAGTTGTTTTTCCATGGTTATATGCGTAATAATATAATATATAGTTTCAATTTTTCCTAGTTGCGTTTTAACGAAGTGCTTTTGTAAAGGCCACTTCTGTAGAATGGATGGACAGGAAGGATTTATTGCACTTGGATATGCTCCTGCAGATTTTGCAGACTCCGAGGTCACACGACCTTCTGAAACATATCTTGATTCAGGAAGTCAGGCTCCCGCAACAATCTTCTCCTCGGCAATAACGAATACACAGGCCACTCACTTTAGAGATGTTCGTGACCGTCATGTAAATACGATCACCTATGCACAGAATTGGAAACGCAAGATTCGTGATCTGTTTCATCACGGTAATGAGGAGGTGCTTGGATTCCTTGCCAAGCCATTATCATCGCATCCAACTCTTGGCCGCGTTGAACAACTCATCCGCCGCTACAGTAAACCGGATGATGAACGGATTCGCGATAAGACAATTTTGCGCGATCTTGTAGCCGACCTTTCTGGAACGAATATGAACACTATGGTGGAGGAGGTCATTGGAGAGAATCTTCACACCTTTGTAGGTAAGGTTCATAAAGTATATGAACTCTATCGTGAAATTCTGGATCAGACATGTCAAAGTGATATTCGTCTGCGAAACAAAGTCTATGCACTTGACAAAATCCAGCCACGTCTGGTCACCCTGATGGAACTCGGGTCGACCGAAAATACGGCCGAACTTGAGCGCCAGATTGAGTTATATCTGAAGTCAATCTATGACCAGAATAATCCTGAAGAGGAGTACAAGGCTTCACTGCAACTCTACAAAAAATTCTTGGTTGTCAAGGAACTCGTAGGAATGCTACGACTCTCTGCAGGTGCAGACCGTGAGCCAATTTGTGGTATCTGTTTGAATGATACCGTTCTCTATGCTGTGGTCCCCTGTGGTCACACGTATTGTGATACCTGTTCAAAGAAACAGTATACCCAGTGTTTTATGTGCCGCCAGCCAATTCGCGACCGTATTAAAATCTTTTTTACATAGAAGAATATGTTCTCGGCGGCTGGATGTCTGTTTACGGATAAAAAACTGGTTTTAGCGGGCTATCAATTCCGTCATGGAAAGGGAGTTCTTGATGGAATTGGCGGGAGCCGCGAAGAGGGTGAGACGGCAATCGAGACAGCATTTCGTGAAACTCTGGAGGAGTTATTTGAGATTTCACCTAGCGCGGCCTTGGTTGCTGAGATGCGGAAGCATTTCAAACCTCGTTCAAAGTTCCAGACAGGACAGTATATCTGTTTTGTCTACAACTTTAAGACACTTGAAAAAATGATGGTGTTTTTAAAGGGGCAGGGACTTCGTTCACCCTTATATAAGGTCTTTCCAGTCACGATCACCGAATTACTCTTTAGTCGCAGAATCCGACCCACTGAACTGACGCACTTATCACTTATTCCCTTTGTAGATGAATTATCACTTGAAGAACACTTTCTAAAGGATTTCTCCAGGGTCTAGACAGCCTCTAGAAGTCTGCATTCATTGCAAAGGTCATCTGTGCAGGGTCCTTTCCAACCGTCGCCTTCGCATAAGTGCTGACGCGCTTCTCGAAGAAGTTGTCCTTATTCTCCAGGGACATGTTCTCCATGAAAGGAAACGGGTTTGCAGCACGATAGATCTTCGGGTAGCCGACCTGAAGCATGAGACGATCCGCAACGAACTCAATGTACTGGCACATCAGGTCGGCATTCATGCCAATCAGTTCGCACGGCAGCGCTTTCGTAATAAAGTGCTTCTCAATCTTCACGGCCTCACGCACCATCTTGTGAACCTTCTGTTTTGGTAGACGATTGACAATCTTACTGTAGAGGAGGCAGGCAAACTCCGTGTGGAGTCCCTCGTCACGCGCAATAAACTCATTACTCAGGGTCAAGCCAGGCATGATACCGCGTTGCTTGAACCAGAAGATAGCGCAAAAGGCTCCACTAAAGAAGATGCCCTCAACACATGCAAAGGCAAGTAGGCGTGTCGCAAAATCGGCATCATCGCTGTCAATCCACTGAAGGGCCCAATCGGCCTTCTTCTTCACAGACGGAATCGTCTGAATGGCGTGTAGAAGGTCATTCTTCTCCTTCTTGTCCTGGATGTAGTTATCAATTAAGAGACTGTACGTCTCACTGTGAATAGCCTCAAGTAGATTCTGGCATGAATAGAAGAACTTTGCTTCAGGAAGCTGAACTTCACGCATGAAGCGGGAGGCTAGATTCTCCATTACAATGCCATCGGAGCCAGCGAAGAATCCGAGGATGTGCTTAATGAAGTGCTGCTCACCCGCATTGAGTTTCTCCCAGTCTTTTAGGTCCTTTGAAAGGTCAATCTCTTCCGGGGTCCAGAAGACGGCCATGTGCTGCTTATACTTCGCCCAGAGATCGCCGTGCTTAATGGGGAAGATGACGAAGCGCTCCTCTGTGGGAGTGAGAATCGGCTCAGGTACCTTCGGAGCCGATGCAATCGCTTCTGAATCCGGTTCAGGAGCAGACTGCTGGGTAAGCGGCTTCGGATCTGTATTGATTGATGAATCATCAATCGGCTTCGGGAGTTCGAGCGGGGCAATCTGACCAAGGTCATCAGGTGAGCCAATTGACATCTTCTTTGCGCGCTTCTGTGCTGTGAGTGTAGGAGAACGTTTTACCTCCATCTTTTTCGGGACTACCGTATTCTTAGGTGAGAAAGATGATTCCATTGAAACTTGTTTCGTAATTTTTCATGTTAGTTCATTCAAGTTTTTGGGTGGCCAGTTGTTCATAGAATTCGTGAACTTTATCGTGTGTAATGAATGCAGTTTTCTCAAGTTCCCAGATATAGAGTGACTCTAGACTCTTTACCCGACTGAGAGCCACATAGGCCTGGCCACATTCGAAAGTAGAACGGCCAATGTCAATTAGTGCACAATCAAGTGTCGCACCCTGTGCCTTATGAATGGTAACTGCATAGGCGAGTGCAAGAGGCACCTGTTGACGCTTCACTGTTTCAAAATCGTCGCAGGCCCATTCTGCTGGACCGATTTCAAGAACCATACCATTGCGAAATTTTACAATTGGATACGCCTCTGCAGTTTTCCCAAAATCTGTTACTATGCCACGGCTTCCATTCACAAGGCCTTGTTCTTGATTCATATTAGTAAGAAGCATCACTTGTGCTCCAACAGCAAGTGTGAGTTCAGGAATATAGGGAGCATCATGATCTAATTTCCTAATTGAGAATTTAACTTCTGCACTTTCTATATCAATAATATTATCACCACTAACAGTTGTTTTAACCTTATATGTATGACGTTCACCTTGTAATTTCTTAAAATTTTCAGCATTTACTTGGTCAACAGCCGCCTTGCGACTAAAGAGAAGAGTAGGTCGGATTTCCAGTGACTTCCATTTAAGACCTTGCCGATTTTGAAGAATCTTCATAGATTCATTTGATAGAATGCCTTTTCTTGCCTCATTAAGAATTGAATGAAAGACTGGATCAGTCTGTCGTACAATTTGAGTTAGTTCCACAGTGGTTGTCACACACTGTCGCCACACAGGTGACTCAAAGACAAAGATGGTCTCTTCGGGACCTTTATTCACTGGAGGAAGTTGAAAGAAGTCGCCGACAAAGATGCATTGGATACCACCCATCGGTCTACTATCTCTACGAAGTGCCTGTGCAATGTCATTGAGTTTCTCAAGGAGTTCTGGAGTCAGCATACTGACTTCATCAATTATGAGAGTATCTACACTCCTCCATCGTTGCCTTAGATTTCCAAACTTCTTAATTTTAGTGATTAGCACAGAGGTTGCTTCACGACCAAGTCCAATACCAGCCCAACTGTGAAGTGTCTTTGCCTTGCGTCCAAGAAGCAGGGCAGCGCAACCTGTAAGGGCTGTTGTGGCAACGAGTTTATCTCGTGCATTGAGTTCATCCGTAATTTTTTCAATCAGATACGTCTTGCCCACACCGCCTGGACCTGTCATGAAGAAGGATGCACCTTTTACTGCAAGGTCAAAGGCTTTCTGTTGTTCGATGTTGAGTTCAGACATTATTACTCTTTTATTCATGAAAAATAAGTATCAAATTTATATATCTGACCTAAACTTATCATCATTTATATATATAGCATGACTGATTGGAGAAAGGTAATAGGATTCGAAAAACACACCTATGTTGAATCATTTCCAGTAAGTAGTTTTTTATTATCTGGTGTTAGTTTTTACAAAGAAACTATTAAAAATATTGAGATAGGTGATACACTTTACATGACATCTGAATCTAATAAATATGATTCTTCGGCAATTGTAATTAAAAAAAATGAAGATATCTGTGGATATGTTCCAAGAGACCTTAAAGAAAAAATACAACCATTTGTTCCGTCAACTGTAAGAGTTTTTGACAAAAGATATATTAAAGGAATCTACAGTTTAAGAGTTGATATTATACCTCCTCCCCCTTATTCAAATACGGAGGGGAGCCGCTGAAGAACATCAAGCCACCTATGCTGGCCTGCCTGAAGGCCAAAGAGCACTGCCTCCTTTGCATTTAGAGTCATTGTGCGGCTATTAAGGTGAATATCACCTCGCTCGGCAACCCTCGTAAAGAGAAAGGTCAAGAAGGTCTCAAGGTCACAGGGAGTCTGGAGACCAACCGAGCGAAACCAAGGGACTGCATGAAGCCTCGGGTCAAGTGAGAGTTCACGAAGGTCACGATTTGCCAGTCGCTTTGAATAGGAGCGCATCGTATCACGAAGTGCGGTCGTATCATCGGACATTTGATTTAGGATACTATAGAGCACAGTAAAGGTGTGCTTCGGCGGTGTAGAATCAAGGCTGGAAAGAGAGGTGGGGGTTGACATTGTACAATGGTCAGATGGCTTTGCCCGCATCAATTTTTACTCATGGCTTGAACAAGTTTGCTCAACGGATGATGAAATTCGGCCCAGATGAACCATGGAACTGAGTCAGCACCTTGAATATCAACAATCCAATGAGGCGGAACAAAGAGCGCAGAGCCGTTTCGCACCTTGATATCCATGAACTTGATTTCGCCAATCAGCGGCGCCTCTGCACGCTTAATAGTGGAGAATGGCTTTCCCAGCCACACCTTCGGCAAATAGGTTTCAGATGACTCGGGCATTACACTAATAACGAGGTCGCCTTCGGTGGGCATAATCATCGTAGAGTATGCCACTGTTTTCCGTAGACCCTTGGCTCCAATGGCGACCTCGGCTCGTGCAGAAAAGAGAAAGCGCTTCCATTCGGAGTCAATGATTTTGGACAGCCAGGTGGTCTCCAGCCATGTCTGAATTCCTACATGGTCAGCCAGTTTCTCAGATGAACTGGGAAAGAGTGGTGTAATGGGCGCCTTCGGATTTGCCATAATATCGGCAAGTTTGAGATTACCATAGGGGGCATCTTGGATTCGCGGAATCTCACGAATGGTACTCGGATTCCAGAGTTGTGTAGGTGGAAGTGATCTCAGAACAATCAAGTTATGCTCCGTAAGTAGATTTGGTAGTTTTTCAAGTTGGTCTGCTTCGATCTGACTTATATCAAACCCTTCGAGGGCCTGTTTATAAAAGAAGACTGCGACGAAAAAGAGAAATGCAAAAATGAGGCAGATTTCTATAATCATCGGGAACCCTTTTCCTTCTTTAAGGTGCGGGAACGAGAATTACTATTAAGACGCAGCCCCCGATCATTACGTGCAGACAGGGCTGAAAAGAAGTTCGGCATGAATTTACGACCCTTAATATTCTTGATTTCTGAGGCTGTTAGTTTGTGTGTAGAGGACTTTGACTTTGAGCCGTGAGTCGTGGTGACCTTCTTGGTACCCTTACCATTGTTCACATTCACAGTGGTCTGTTTGCAAGTACGCTTTCCATTAGTAATCACAGTATGTGACTCGGATGAGTGGTAGGAAAAGTGATCCATTCTACTTATGGTTTAGAGGTTTCTCAACGAGTAACACTAATGGAGGAGATTCAGTTCTCAGGTCGCAAGATTACACTCAATGACGAACAATTCAGTGCAGTGATTCGAAGCCCCTATTGTCATCAGCGTATCCTTGCAGCCGCAGGCTCAGGCAAAACAACAACGCTGACGGCTCGTATCTCATGGCTCGTTGAGCGCTGCGGAGTTCCTGCTGACCAGATTGTCCTCGTGACCTTTTCACGAAATGCAGCGCATCAGATGAAACAGCGACTTGATAGCCTCATCGGTCAAACAGATA
>Ga0214921_10000998_pt1 | contig 49434 bp, 33 predicted proteins | sample LL1505_MetaG_FD_177992 | JGI IMG/M metagenome (GOLD analysis project Ga0214921, IMG submission 177992) | Freshwater microbial communities from Lake Lanier, Atlanta, Georgia, United States - LL-1505 | ecosystem: Environmental > Aquatic > Freshwater > Lake | place: USA: Georgia | collected... | reverse complement strand
TAACCGAAGATGTTAAGGTGTTGGCAGGTTGTGTAACTTGAGCGGTGATTGTAGCCTGACAACCATTTCCATCGGTAACATTTACAGAATAAGAACCTGCAAACAAATTGTTTAAATCCTGGGAAACCGCTCCGTTGGACCATTGGTAGACATAAGGCAAGGTTCCGTTCGAAGGCGTAAGGTTGATGCTTCCATTGTTAAAACCAAAACAACTGACATTCGTATTCGCAAAGGTCAATGAAAGTGCATTCGCAGGTTGGGTGATTGTAATGGTGTGGGTATGTGAGCATCCTACAGCATCCGTTACTGTGACCGTATAAGTTCCAGCAGGTACATTGGTTATGTCTTGGCTGGCAGATCCGTTTGTCCATGCATAGGAATAAGGCGCAATTCCTCCGGAAACGGTTAGGTTTACAGCCCCTGTATTGGTACCGAAACAAGTTACATTGGTTTGAAGGTAGGAACTTACCAATTCCCCCGGCGGTTGAGACAAGGTGTCTGTTATGTATTGTGAACATCCGTTTGCATCCGTTATGGTTACAGAGTAGGTACCAATCGGTAAATTAAGTAAGTTTTGCTGCGTAGAACCCGTACTCCATAAAAATCCATAAGGTAAAGTTCCTCCAGCAACGTTTAGCACAACGGAACCCGTTGAATCTCCATAACAGGCGACATCATTGTATGAGGAAGAGACATTGAGCGCTGAATCTGGTTCGGTAATCATTTGGCTTAAAAACAATCCGCAACCAATGACATCTACCACCGAAACAAAATAATTTCCAGGCGCTAAATTGAAAATGTCCTGCATCACAGAACCATTGGACCAAGTGTAAAAATAATTTGGATTTCCTCCCGTAACCGTTAAATCCACAAACCCATCTGCCCCGCCAAAACAATTTACATTGCCGAAAGTATGTGAGAGTGCCATCCCGTTTGATGGGTCTAACAAAGGAACGGTAAAGGGTATTTGACATCCATTGGCATCGGAAACCATCACTTGGTAAATACCTGAAAGCAATGTATCAATGTCCTGTGTGGTTTCGCCATTATTCCATAGGTAGGTATAACTAGGTACACCGCCACTCACACTTAAATTAATGTTTCCACTCGTACCACCAATGCATGAAGGGTTTACATGCGTTTCCGTGATAATTAGGGCGTTAAGTGGTTGTGAAATTACCGCGGTTAAGGAATCTGTGCAAAAATTTGCATCTGTCACAACGACGGTGTACGATCCTGCTAAAAGGTTTGAAATGTCTTGTGAAATAGACCCATTAGACCAACTGTATGAATAGTTTGGGGTGCCTCCCGCAACGGTAAGGTTAACGGTTCCTGTTGCAAAACCATTACACAAAACATCTTGATGGGTTTCAGAAAGCAATATCGGTTGTGAAAGTTGAATAACCGTTTGGCTAATGGTGTCTTGGCATCCGTTCGCATCTTGAACCGTTACAGAATAGGTTCCCGCTGGGATGTTATTTAGGTCTTGACTGACAAAACCATTGCTCCAAAAATAGGAATAAGGTTGGGTACCCCCAACAGGTGTTAAATCTACAGAACCCGTAGAAGCACCGAAACAGAATATATCGGCATGAGAGGCTGAAACACTTAATGGCGCAATCGGTTGACCGACAAAATAACTTCCTGATAATAAACATCCATTGGCATCGGTAACATTTACACTGTAGGTTCCTGTGGGTAATCCAGAAATAATCCCTTGGGTCATACCATTGCTCCAAATGTATGTATATGGATTTGTCCCACCCGATACGCCCATGTTAATGGCTCCGTTACTTCCTCCAAAACAACCAACGGGAGTGATAACTGCAGAGTTTGACAATGGAGCTGCAGGTTGGTTTACAACCATTGAGAGTTGACCAATACAATTGTTCGCATCGGTAATGAAAACAGTATAAATTCCAAAAGGTAAATTATTCAAATCTTGTGTAGTTGCACCAACATTCCATGAATAGGTATATCCTGGCGTACCACCGATCACCGATAAATTAATAGAACCTGTTGCGTCTCCGTAGCAACCAACATCAACATGGGTTTGCGTTGGCGTTATTGGAAGCGCTGGTTGAAGAATGGTTGCACCAGTGTTTTGTGAACATCCATTGACATCCGTCACAATCACCGTGAAATTTCCTGCGGGAAGATTGGTTGCGTTCTGATTGTTTGTATTGTTTGACCAGTTGAAAGTGTAGGGAAAGGTCCCGCCGGTTGCTGAAAGTGAGATAGAACCATTAAATCCACCAAAACAGGTTACATCTGTATGTGTGGTTGATAAAACAATGGGTGTAGGTTGAGTAAGGAATACTGTGTCAAAGGCTGTACATCCATTCGCATCCGTTACAATCACAGAGTAGGTACCAATGTTAAGGCCGGTTGCAACGGCAGTTGTCTGACCATTTGACCATAAGTATGAATAGGGAAGGGTTCCACCGGAAGGCACCACGGTCGCAATTCCATCCGAAGCGTTAAAACAACTGATTTGTTGACCATTGTAGTTGGAAGTCACCGTTGCAGAGGCTATTAACAAGGTGGGTTGAATGATTTGATAGGTTGCATTGGACTGACAGGTGAAGGCATCCGTAGCTGTTACCGTGTAGGTACCCGGACCTAAATTTGAAATGGTGGGTGTGGTTGCGCTGTTACTCCAAGAATAGGTATAAGGCGCGGTGCTGTTTGCGGCGATTTGGATGCTTCCATTTGCGAAGTTGAAACAGGTAACATTGCTTAAATTTACTAGGTTAATCGTGGGATTTGGGTGAACCACTACGGTGTCTAATAAGTTAAAGAAGGCGCAAGTACTGCCGCTAAAAGTGATGTTTAACTGATAAACGCCAGCGATTGAAGGTGAAACGGGATATAGGGTAGGTGATGGAGATGTAGATGTAAAACCATTTGGACCAGCCCAAGCATAAGTGGCTAAGGGACTGAAAGGTACGGAGAAGATTAGCGAATCACCAATACACAATGGATCATTATGCGTAACCCCAACCGGAGGGCATCCTGAATGAATGGTTAGTTGATTATTGCTTGTTGTTGGGCAACCAAACACATTATAAAAATCTGAAATTCCATTGTTGGTGTTAAGGTTGCCTGAAATGTTTCCTGCTCCATATATGTAGGCTTTATTTGCGATTGTACTGTCGCAGTTGAATAACAAGCAATCGTTTATTACTTGTACACGGTATTTAACCACCGCAGAATCTACACCGTTGGGAGAGTTTTGCATTGCACCTCCGATAATGGCATTGGCACCCGTCTTAACACGTGCCTTGATGCATTTGTTAACGGCATCGTATTCTGCTTGGTCATCTCCACTGACATCTGTTTTAGCACCAATAAAAGGACCGTTAACGTATGATATTGATCCTGGTACATAGGTCGTTCGTATGTCCAATGTGTCTACCATGAATGTATTGTTTGATACATCGCTTCCGATGTTTTTACCAACCATGGTGTATTCTAATATGTCACCAGGGACAACTTGACCTCCATTTAAATCTTGCACATAAACCGTCGCCCGTAAATCCGGTTCGTAAATGTCAATCGCAGAAGTGATCGTTCGAGGAATAATTACATCTTGGTTGGTGCTAATGGATAAAGTCGCAGATGTGGCATTGTTTCCCAAAAAGTTGAGTGCGGTATTGTTTGGGGAAAAAATAGAGGCATCATTCCCTAGGGTGTTGTTGTAATTGGGATTTCGGAAGGGGGTAAGCACTCCGTTGTATGTATAGCTGCTGTTAAAGAAATTCGTGGCGCTGTGGGTTGCATCCGAAACAGTTACCCCATTAAATTGTAGAAAATCTCCTTGTAAATCTCTGTCCCCGTCGTAAGCTATAAGTCCGAGTTGAAAGTTAACAGGGCCTGTGGGTGGAGTTGTAAACCCACTGAATGGAATGTTCAATACAGTATTTTGATTTACGTTTGCCAATCCATCAAATACCGTTAGGTTACGCATGGATTGCAGTGCATTTTTGTATACCACAACAATGGACCATCCTCCCCAAGAATTTCCTCCCGTTTGGGAAACGAGGTTTGCAAGGGTATACCTCGTGTTTAATCCTGCGCCAGCAACAATGGAAGTGATGTTTTTATAACAATAATAACTTGGGTGAGACCATGATTGTCCATTAATGGTTGGAACATCCATGGTTTGGTCAGCGGTTAATGTTTGGTAGGCTCCCGTGTTTAATTTGAGTTTCACCTGGCTTCTGTTCGCATAATTCGTCGTTGCGGCAGAAATCCGAGCTGCCCAGTAAATCCCTGCCCATAAAACCTCGCTACAATTTGGTAGAACGATACTGTCGCTACTCGACATATAGGTGGTAGCATCGTTGTCTATGTCCACATACCCCATGGTCAACGAGTGGTTTCCCCAAGTTCCCGCAGGAGGGATTTCGTTTTGGGCTGTTGTACAATTGTTTCCAGCAGAACATTTTAGTGAAGTATTGGAAATGATATTGATGCTTCCTTTTGCATTCGTTTGGTATCGAACACTCATGGGAGTTACAACTTGAGAAAGGAAAGCGTTGAAAATGCTGAAAATGCAAAAGACACCGATGAGAAGATAAGTCTTACGTTTAAAGGTATCGTAGAATTTCTGCATTTTATTTTCTTCCTTTACGAAAATGCTTTCAGTTTAGTTGCTCAATCGTTATTTTAACCCAATGCTAATGCTCACGGGTAAGTGGTCGGAATAGCCTGCCAGGTATTTAGATCCCGCAAAGGTTCTTTTCGGTTGAACTTGTTCCTTGTAGGTTTCCATTAGAAAATCAAAGTTGTAAATCTTCCCTGAATTTGGAACAACATGAAATTTTCCTGTCGTAAGTGAAGAAGAAACATAGATATGATCAAGAATCCCCCACTCATTGTCGTAAAAATGCGTTCCATGGGTTGGGCCGCTTTCTTTGGTAATCATCGGAATCAAACGTTCCTCAATGATTTTCGGCGCTGTGTTTTCTGGATGATCATTTAAATCGCCTAAAAATATCATGTTCTCTGTTGTTTTCATTCCTGCTTTTGAGGATACAACTGCGTTTAGAGAATCAATAAAATGCGCAGACACCTTTGCGGCTGCAATTCTTTTTGCATCGCTCTCATCCGTTCCGCCTCTTCTGCTTGGCCAATGATTGAGCATAACATAAAAAGTGGTCTTTTTAAACTGGAATTGTCCCCAAAGCACATCTCTTGTTGTTGCCTTGGTTTCACCGGGTAGAATGAACCTAATTTTACCCGATTGCAGTAGTTTTAATTTCACGCTGTCATAAATCATGGCTACATCAATTCCTCTGGCATCAGGACTTTCATAGTGAACCACCCCATAGTTTTTAAATGCTTTTTCATTTTTTATGATGTCGCGAACAACGGAAGCATTTTCAACTTCGGAAAAACCTACTACCATTGGCTTTCCTATGCTAAGAAGTACTTGCCGAATGTGGGCGAGTTTTTCAAAATATTTTTGTGAATTCCATTGATACTTGGCAAGCGGTAAGAATTCAGCATCGTCATTCGTACCATCAATGGTGTCAAAGAGGTTTTCTACATTATAGAAAGCGACCTTTTGTACCTTTTGTGCATGGAATGAAGTTCCGGCAGTTAGTGTGATGAAAATGGCTGTAAGAAAAAGGATTTTGTTCGATTGTCTCATTGTTGTAAAATTAAATAGCGCCAAAATAACGTTTGATAAACCACTCAGTACTTAAGCATAACAAAATGAGAAACAACAAAAACCCACTGTCAATCAAATTCTGAAACAGGGTGGTTTCATGTTCAATGATGGCAATGTCATCCCTTTTTTCTATGCGATCCAAAGTTCGTGAAAAATTCTTCAGCAAGTTAAAGTTGCCCCCTGAGTTTTTGGATAATTGTTTTAACAAACCGTGGTTGGAAACATTAGAGCTGAATTCAAGGGAAATGTCTTCAACCACAAAAAATCCTTTTTTTACATATTTCTTTTTTTGATATTGGGTGTTTGCGGTCCAGTTATAGGTACCTGGTGGCAGGGTTCCGAGGTCGAGGTAATAGCCATTCCCAGAGACGTTGAATTTTGAAAGGTATTTTTTTCCACGTTGGTCTGTCAAGTTTAAATTGATTTCCGGTGTCGTTATGGGTTCGAGGCTCGCATTGTAGAAGTTTGCATTAACGCCAATTCGGTCGTGTTTGCTGAATTTCTTGTCGAACTGAACCGTAAGCCCCATCCCATATTGTTTTACCAATAAATAAGAAAAACATTTTGAGAACAAGGTGTTGAATCGCTCGTGGTTCTGGTGTTTTACATAGTCTTGAATTTTCCAACGCCAAACCCCTTCTCCATAAATCACACCGTATGGGGTTTGTTGGGAGTTTTTACCAAAATACAAAAGTGGATCGGATTTTACAGCGTTGCCAATTCGTTGGTACATCAAGATTTCGGATGAGCCGATGGGGTTTATTGCGCCGAATTTGGTAACCAAAGGTGGGTAAAAGTCCATTTCTCCTTTAATTTCGTCGGGGAGATCGAATGCAGTAAATCCAGAATTATACCTGCCTTGCGTTTCATCGGTTTGGTTGCGTGAATTACTGGTGCTAAATCGTTTCAATTTTGTGATAACTTGCGACGAGGTATTCGGAGCAATCACAAATAAAACTGGGATTTTATTTCTTTCGATTTGATTGTAAAACGCTTCGTCAAATTGATTTCCGGGGTCATTCCAAATGAGTAAATCCGGTTTGATGTTCTTTTCGAGTGCTTGTTTTGGGGTGTAATATGTGCAATGGTAATTCTCATTGGATTCTGCAACGCTGCGAAGGGCAGAGACATCGGGGTGCGGACTGTTTGAGACAAAGCATAATTCGTTTCTCGAGTCAATTACTTCGATGTAACAGGTTTTTGTATTGTTGTATCTACTGAATTCGCCGGCTAGGTATTCTATGCTGATGGTATAAGGTTGAAATCCAACCTTATTGGCAATGACCTTGAAGTTTTCTTGAATGAAATGATAGTTATTGTTTGTATAACGAATGGTTTTTGTTGCCAATGTCTTGCCATTAGAGCGCAAGGTGAGTTTCGCAGTGGTGTTTTTGATTTTGAAGGTTTCGATGTCGACTTCGATGGGAAACTCGTCCTTCAAAAATACGATGTCGTTGTAATAAAGATTCTGAATGCTTTGGTCTTTTTTTGGGGTGGTGTCTCCAACGCCCAGTGTGTAAATGGGGGTGAGGCTTAGTTGTTCAGCAGCGTAGGTGGGACTGTCACCAACATTGTAATTCCCATCCGAAACGAAAATCAAGGCTCCCGTATTTCGGTTTAGGTATTGTTCGGAAAGGGATTTGAAGGCCAATTCATGGTTTGATTTCTGCGCATTGAAATTCAAGTCTTGTGAATTTTTCAATTGTGAACCAATGGTGTAAAAGGCAAGTTCATACTTATCTGAAAACCTTTCTTTCACTTGGTCAATGAGTCGTTTCGCATTGTTTTGTATGGAAGCGCTGTCCTTGAAATGTGTCATGGATTTAGAGACATCGATAAGGGTAAGAACAATCGGTTTTTCTTGATCTGACTGGGTGTTTAGGAAGACGATGTCTAGCAGCAAGGTAAGGATGCAAAAAATGGCAATGGCCCGCAGGGTTGGGAGTATGCGTCGGATCCACTTTTTTTGTGATTGAAGCCAATCATTGTTGCGATAAAAATACCATGCAACAAATACGGAAAGTAAAATGACAGGAATCCACCAAAGGAAAGAGGCTGATGCGGATAGACTCATAGGTGCAAAAATAAAAATTCGAATCCATACCTAGAAATTATTGACGTATGAATGCAATAAATGGGTAACTTCGTGCAAAAAAAAATGTCAAAAGTAGTATACATTGTTTCCGCAAAACGTACCCCAATGGGATCGTTTTTAGGTGGGCTTTCTACCGTGCCTGCAACTAAATTAGGTTCAATTGCCATTCAATCTGCGATGGATAAATCAGGGGTTCCTGTGGATGCCGTAGATGAAGTTTTTATGGGGAATGTTCTCCAGGCAGGGGTTGGTCAAGCGCCTGCTCGACAAGCTGCTTTAGGCGCTGGGCTTAGCAACAATGTACCTTGTACTACCATCAATAAAGTTTGTGCTTCAGGAATGAAAGCCATTATGTTGGGTGCCCAGAGCATCATTACAGGGGACAATGAGGTGGTGGTCGTTGGAGGTATGGAAAACATGTCCCAAACACCACATTACTTAGAAGGTCGTTCCGGAACTAAATTCGGTAACATCGCAATGTTAGATGGCATTACCAAAGATGGTTTGTTGGATGTGTATTCTAAAGTACCCATGGGAAATTGTGCTGAAATTTGTGCAAAGGAACATAACATCACCCGAGAAGCGCAAGATGCCTTTGCCATCGAATCCTACAGAAGGGCTACACAAGCCTGGTCGGATGGTAAGTTTACCGAAGAAATTGCACCTGTTGCTGTACCTCAAAGAAAAGGGGATCCAAAAATCGTGGATACCGATGAAGAATTTACGAATGTTTTTATCGATAAAATCCCAGGACTAAGACCAGCGTTTGACAAGGAGGGAACCATTACCGCTGCGAATGCATCAACATTGAATGACGGAGGATCCGCTTTGGTTTTGGTGTCTGAAAATGCATTGAAAACCCATAACTTGACGCCTATTGCAAAGATCATTGGATTTGCAGATGCGGCACAAGCGCCTGAATGGTTTACAACGTCTCCTTCGTTGGCCGTTCCAAAGGCTTTGAAAAAAGCTGGTTTAACCATTGAAGATGTGGATTATTGGGAATTAAACCAGGCGTTTGCTGTGGTTGGGATTGCAAATACAAAATTATTAGGATTGGATCCTCAAAAAGTTGATGTGAATGGAGGAGCCGTAGCGCTTGGACATCCACTTGGAAACAGTGGGTCTAGAATTGTAGTAACCCTTATCAATGTATTGAAGCAAAACCAAGGAAAAGTGGGTGTTGCTGCCATCTGTAATGGAGGTGGAGGGGCATCTGCCATTGTGATCGAAAACATTTAAGAAGATTTTTATTAGGGAGAGGAAGTATATTGAAGTTAGTGGCAATTATGAAAAACTCCAAACCGACAATATTACTTCTGACAATTGGAATTTTATTTTGTCAAAATTTTTTCGGACAAAAAGACGAAAGGAAAGCCAATACTATGTGGGGACTTAACTATGGTATAAGTGCTTTTAATAAGACAAATTTTGAAATTGGCTATGGTTTTATTACTGAAAAATTATACCATACAGGAAAAAGAAGTGCTATTTGGGACCGGCATGTATTAATTACGACCGATCTGTCTTCAGAATTTCAAGTTGGTGACAAATTTATTTTCGGACCTAAAATTTCAAATAAATATTCTTTCGAACTATGGGACTGGGAATTTAATTATTTAGGAATTATTTTTGGCGCGGACTATATAGCATACAACGACCTAAAGTCAATAAACAATGTATTAAGACCTTCTATTGGATTTCATTATTTTCACGAGGTTTTTGAATTGTCTTATGGTTACAATATTCGACTAGACAATAATTATGCTTTGCCAATTAATACCCATGTTATTCAGTTTAGATTTAAACCATATATATTTATTAAGGCAATGGGTATAGCCTGGGGACGCAAATAACAGCCACTAACAGCGGCTAAAATAAAATTGGCTGCATTGTACTTCTAATGAAAATTTATTTTACATTTGAAATGTGGTTTCCAAAATAAAGTTCGTCCTTCAAAATGTCCAACTTTCTTTAGCAGCGAACCGATATGCTTCCTTTTTTTTTACCAGCTTCCGCTGGCACCGCCTCCACCGAAGCTGCCTCCACCAAATCCACCGAAGCCAGAGCTACCACCTCCACCGCCTCCACCATAACCTCCGCCAAAACCTCCCATAAATATTCCTCCGCCAGCTAGGGTTGTTCCCCCGCCTTTTCCGCCTTTGCGGACTATGAAAACAATGATGAGTATGACCATCACTACGATGATCAATACCGTAGATTTTCCAAGGTTTCCTTTTTTATGATAGGTAGAATGGTTGTATTCTTTTTTTGAAAGCGCTTTTAGGACTTTTAAGCTTTTTTCAATGGCTAGCATTGCGTTGCCGTTTTTCATTTCAGGAATGAACTCTCGATCTATGATGTCTATGCACACCAAGTCAGGAATGATCCCTTCTAAGCCCCTTCCGGTTCGTATGGTTACCTGTCTTTTTCCTTCGCCAAATGGCTTGATGAGCATGACGATTCCGTTGTCTAAGTCCTTGGTTCCTACACCCCAAGATTCACCTAAGTCATCGGCAAATGCTTCGATTTCCATGTCTTTGAGGTCGTCAACGACAACGACAACAATGGCGTTGGAAGTTTGTTTTTCAAAATCATCCAGTTCTTTTTCGATTTGGTTTTCTTCAGATGGGCTTAAAAAACGAGTGGAAGTTAAATCGTTATATGCTTTTGGAGGATAAGGTTTACCAGGGATTTGTGCGAACAGCGTTAAGCCAAAGAATAAAAATAACAGGGTGCATGTTTGCTTCATTCTTCAGAGATTTCGTTGCTTAGTTCGTTGATGTCGTTTTTTTGAAAAGGGAAAAACTTTCCTAATTCGATGCCGGCCTTTTGAATTCCTAATATTAAGCCCGTCTTGTAATCTCCTTTTGAGAAATGTTCTGACATGATTTTATAGGTATCGTCCCAAAAACCTTCAGGTACTTTTTTGTCAATTCCTGAATCTCCCAAGATGGTCAATTGCTTTCGAGGAAAACATACGTAAATCAATACGCCGTTCCGTTCCTGGGTCTTTGTCATTCCTAATTTCTCGAACGTTTTTCTTGCTTCGGCGAAAGGGTCTTTGGATCCTTTAGAATCAATGTGAATGCGTATTTCGCCACTGGTTGATGTTTCAGACGCGGTGATGGCGGAAACAATTTCTGTTTTATCGGCTTGGGATAGCATGTATTTAGAAATTGACTTCTGGGGATACATCGGCTCCGCTCATGGCTTGGAACATGTCTTTTTTAGGGAAAGTTTCCTTGTTAAGCAACATGCTGTTGAAGAATCCACGAATGTGTGTGTTGTAATCTTTTACAGATTCATTGTAAAGGTCGCGTTCGCGTTTAATTCTGTTTTCGGTGCCTTCCAGTTGTATTTGAAAGTCCCTAAAGTTTTGGGTAGATTGGATGTTCGGGTACGCTTCGTACATGATGTTAATGGCTGTGTTGATTTTTTTACCCATCAACTCCATGTCTTGGGGTGTTTTTGCTTCCACAATCCCAGCGCGGGCTTGGGTTACTTTCGTGAGTATTTCTTTTTCATTGTTTGCAGCGCCTTTTACGGTTTTCATCAAATTAGGAATCAGGTCTAATCTTCTTTGGTAGGCTGATTGTACATTTCCCCATTTTTCATTCACATTTTCTTGGTAGCCCACCGCTCGGTTGTATGCGTTGTAATAGGCAAAAAATCCCAATAGCAATACGCCTGCTATGGCGATAAGAACGATGTATCCTTTTTTCATTTTTATATTTTTATTCAAAGCTAATCGCTTTAAGGGTTTGGATTACGTATTTAACAAAAATTATTTTTTTGCCTTTATTTACAGTCGGATTGATGGTCTTTGTGTTTAAATTGAATCCAATATTCTTTGAATTTCTCTTTTGTTTTGTAATACCTGGTTTCCATTTTTCCGATGCTTATTTTTTTGAGGGATTCGATTTGTTCCGCCAACCTTCTTTTCAGGAAGTAGTTAGGTTGATCGTTCCAGCTTCCGCAATGTTCAACCCCTGTAAAGGCATTGCATTTTTCGGTTCTGACAAAGGGCATGTGTATGGTGTAAACCACGCTGTCAATTTGGTCTAAATCTTTGGTGTTTATTTTCGTGTTTTTTAAATCAATTTTTAAATATAGGCCTTCACGGTATTTCGCTTTAAGGTAGGTCCCTACTACATTTGCCACCTTGTTTGAGAATTGATGAGCGATGTCGCCTTGTTCATTAAATTCCAATCCTTTGTAGCTTCCGAACATTCCTTTTTCGTCGATGTAGACGGTATCGCTTTTGGGTATTTGTATGTGAGTAACTTCCTTTTTATCAGAGGATTTCTTTTTGTTTTTCGAGGAGTGACATCCTAAAAATAAAAGGGCGGGAATGAGAATTAGGAGGTATTTTGGTTTCATAAAGATTAAAAATTAATCAAAATTATTGATTAGAATGTAATTATTTAGTATTTTTGTACCAATCAAAGATAAGCAATACATTTTTGTAAAATCGAATTAAAAATTAGGAAGGATGCCGGTATTGCGCTCCATAGTTCACATGGATTTGGACACTTTTTTTGTGTCTTGTGAAAGATTGTTAGACAGTCGTTTGGTAGGAAGACCAATTCTCATTGGGGGCACGAGTGACCGAGGGGTGGTTGCTTCTTGCAGTTATGAGGCTCGGTTGTATGGGATTCATTCGGCGATGCCTATGAAAATGGCGAAAGCACGTTGTCCCGATGCGATTGTAATCAAAGGGAATTCAGGCATATACAGCCAATATTCTCGTATGGTAACGGACATTGTGAAAGAAGCGGCACCTGTGTATGAGAAAGCGTCTGTGGATGAATTTTACTTGGATTTCACGGGGATGGATCGTTTTTTCGGCACCTTGAAATGTGCGACGGAGTTGCGTCAAAAAATCATACGGGAGACGGGGTTGCCCATTTCTTTTGGTTTGTCTGAAAACAAAACGGTTTCTAAAATCGCTACCGGGGAAGCGAAGCCAAACAATCAATTGAGTGTTTCTTATGGAGAGGAACGCGGTTTTTTGGCTCCTTTGTCGGTTCAAAAAATACCCATGGTGGGTACAAAAACCTACCAAACCCTTTGTAACCTTGGGATTAGGAAGATTCATGCCATCCAGCAAATGCCTGTTGAAATGATGCAGGGAGCCTTGGGTGAAAATGGCGTGGGCATTTGGAAAAAAGCACAAGGTGTAGACCTTTCTCCGGTGGTTCAGCATACAGAGCGTAAATCCATCTCGACAGAACGAACTTTTGATCAGGATACGATTGATGTGGTTAAGTTGAAAGGGATTTTGAGCGCCATGGCGGAAAACCTTGCCTTTCAATTGCGAAGAGGTTTAAAGCTTACAGGGTGTGTGACGGTTAAGATTCGGTTCTCTGATTTTCAAACCCAAACCTTGCAACGTAAAATTCCTTACACGGCTGGGGATCATGAGCTGTTGCCTTTGGTGGCAGAGTTGTTTGAACGGCTGTACAACCGAAGACTGCTGGTTCGTTTGATTGGAATTCGTTACAGCGATTTGGTGGGTGGAAATCATCAGCTGAGTCTCTTTGATGAAACCATCGATTACGCCCGACTCTATCAAGCCATGGACCGTATGCGTCTGCGTTATGGGGACCGCGCCGTCATACGCGCCTTGGGGATGGAAGCCCGTACCATTGGCAGGTGGAATCCCTTTGATGGTGATGTGCCTCCTTTACTTGCCAATCGCAGGGTTTAGCTTTTCAATGTAACGATATGAAACTTCATTCACATTTCAGTTTGAAATATGGGGTGCATGCGCCCGAGGTATTGGTGGCCTGGGCCAAAGAATCGGGGTACGAATCGGTGTTTCTTGCAGATATCAATTCGACCGGTTCGGTGATGGCTTTTGTTCGCGAAGCACAAAAACTTGGTTTGCACCCCGTTGTGGGTGTCGAATTGAAAAATGGAATGCAAACCATCGCCACGTTGATTGTTAAGAACAACATGGGAATTCATGAAATGAACCTGTTTTTGAGTCAATACCTACACCGCGCTGAAAGCTTTCCTCAAACTTTGCCACACTTTAACCACTGCTGGGTTTTCTATCCCTTGGAAGCGAAAATCTCTCGAGCAATGGCAGACAATGAGTACTTCCAAATCAACCTTCACCAGCTTAGGAATTGGGACATCCGTTATCAAAACAAAATCGATGAGACACGTGTGGTTTTGCTTACGCCCATGATTTTTAATGGAAAACGAGATTTTAATACCCATCGATTGCTTAGAGCCATTCACCATAACACCTTGCTGTCGAAACTTTCTCCTCAAGATCAGGCAGATGAAGATGCACGATTGTGTTCCAAGGAGGCGTTGGAAAGCTTATGTGGACATCACCTAAAATTTTGGCATAAAACCTTGTGTTTTTTCAGTGCTTGTGAGGTTTCTTTTGCTTTTGGTGAAGCGGCGAAATCCCAAAACCTAGCCACGTATACAGGTTCTAAAACAGCAGATGAAAACCGTTTGCGTGCGTTGTGTTTGGAAGGAATTCCGTATCGATACCCGGCATTGAACAAAGAAATTTTGGAAAGAATTGAGAAGGAAATAGCCATCATTGCACAGAAAGATTTTTTGTCCTATTTCTTGATCGCTTGGGATTTTACTTCCTATGCCCGTTCCAAAGGCTTTTTCTATGTAGGAAGAGGAAGTGGGGCAAATAGCATTGTCGCCTATCTTTTGCGCATTACCGACGTGGATCCCTTGGAATTAGACCTTTATTTTGAACGTTTTATTAACCTGTACCGAAAAAGTCCGCCCGATTTTGACATTGATTTTTCGTGGAAAGACCGAGATAAAATCATAGAATATTTATTTGAAACCTACCCAAATGCAGCTTGGCTTTGTACCTACAACACCTTTCAATACCGCGCTACCGTTCGAGCGTTGGGGAAGGTATTCGGTTTACCGAAGGAAGAAATTGATAAAATCAGCAATCGCAACATCCCGGTAGAAAAAATGGACACCCTTTCGAAATTGGTGGTGCGTTACGCGGCTTACATCAAAGACATGCCTTCTCATTTGAGCGTGCATTCCGGAGGCATTGTCATCAGTGAGAAGCCCATTGCTTTTTTTTCTGCCACTTTTCTGCCACCGAAGGGTTTTCCGACCACGCAGTTTTCCATGCTGGAAGCGGAAGATGTTGGCCTGTACAAATTTGATGTGTTAAGCCAGCGTGGATTGGGGAAAATACGAGAAACCTTGGACATTATCGCTTACAACCAACCGGATGTGTATGTCGAAGACATTCACAACATTGATGCTTTCAAAAAGGACCCAAAAATCCGCCAGCTTCTCAAGAATTCGGATGCGTTGGGGTGCTTCTATGTTGAATCTCCCGCCATGCGGATGCTGATGGTAAAGCTACAAGTTCAGAACTACATCGGATTGGTCGCTGCAAGTTCAATCATTCGTCCAGGCGTATCCCAATCAGGGATGATGCGCGAGTATATTTTGCGACATAGGAATCCAGAACGCAGGAAAGAGGCGCATCCCGTTTTGTTGGACATCATGCGAGAAACCTATGGCGTTATGGTGTATCAGGAAGATGTAATCAAAGTAGCCCATTATTTTGCAGGCTTGTCGTTGGCTGAAGCAGATGTATTGCGCAGGGGAATGTCTGGAAAATTCCGTTCAAGGGAGTCGTTTACCAAGGTAAAACAAGCTTTCTTTGAAAACTGTGGTCAAAAAGGATATGCAATCACCTTGGTGCAGGCTGTGTGGGACCAAATTGAAAGCTTTGCTGGCTATGCGTTTTCCAAAGGTCACTCTGCTTCGTATGCCGTTGAAAGCTACCAAAGTCTCTATTTAAAAGCCCATTTTCCCTTGGAGTACATGACGGCAACCCTCAATAATTTTGGCGGGTATTACCGCACGGAAATGTATGTCCATGAAGCCCGGAAATTTGGGGCGATAATCGAAGCGCCTTGTATTCAAGAAGGTGAATATGCCTGCGTGTTGATCGGGAATCGGTTGGTGTTGGGTTTTGTGCTTTTGGAAGGCTTTGAGGTGGATGTAGCCCGTGAAATTTTGCATGAACGAAGGAAAAATGGACCTTTTAGAGATTTGGATGATTTTTTAGACCGTGTACACATTTCGTTGGACCAAGTATCCATTCTCATTCGCATCAATGCCATGCGTGTTTTTGGGTTGTCGCGGAAGGCTTTGCTTTGGAAAGCCCATTACCGCTTGCATAAAGCACCTTTGCATTCATCGGTCAACACCTTGTTTGCAACCCCAGTGAAATCCTTTGTGCTTCCAGCGTTTGAAGAGCATTCTATGGAAAGGGTATTTGACCAGTTGGATTTGTTGGGATTTCCTTTGTGTAACCCTTTCGATCTTCTTTCGGATCCTTTGCCAAACCATGTTTTTGCCCGCGAATTGCCTACCTCCAAAACGCTGAGAATGGAAACGTATGGTTACCTTGTCGCTGTCAAGAAATCCAAAACCAGCAAAGGAGACTTCATGTATTTCGGTACTTTTATTGACATCGAAGGGAATACCATTGACACCGTCCACTTTCCAGAAGGCGCTCGTAAACATCCATTCCAAGGAAAAGGAATTTATCATTTGAAGGGGGTGGTTACGGAATCTTTTGATTACTTCTGTTTAGAAGTCGGTGAAATGCGCAAAATGCGCTGGATAGACGATGTGCGTTACAGGGAGGTGCCCTTCGACAAGTCCTGATTCCTTCAAAACAATTTATTCTGCTCATGTGTTATGATTGCATGTACCAACTCAAAACCACCCAAATCGTGAAAACCAACATGGAAACGTGTTGGGATTTCTTTTCCTCGCCAAATAACCTTTCCAAAATAACGCCATCCTCCATGGGTTTCATTGTACGCACTGAGGTTCCAGAGAAAATGTACGAAGGTCTGATGATCGAGTATACGGTAAAACCCTTGTTGGGAATTCCCATGAACTGGGTTACGGAAATTAAAACCGTACGTGAAAATGCCTTTTTCGTTGACGAACAACGCGTGGGTCCTTACAGAATTTGGCACCACGAACATCATTTTAAAGACCTCGGAGGCTCCGTGGAGATGACCGACATTGTCTCCTATCAATTGCCTTTTGGTGTTCTTGGTCGCATCATGCATGCCTTGTTTATTCGAAAGAAACTCGAAACCATTTTTGCGTATCGATTTGAGGTCGTAGAAAAGCTTTTCAACCAACATTGAGTAGATTCCTTACCTTTGAACCATGAAGTTCAAGGATTATCCGCTGCACCCAACCCTGTTAAAAGCCATCGAGGAATTGGGATACAATCGTCCTACGGACATCCAGCACAAAGCCATTCGTCACATTCTTAATGGAGAGGATGTAATGGCGGTTGCCCCAACCGGTACGGGAAAAACAGCTGCTTTCGTGATTCCAATTTTGCATAAACTGGAAAAATCCAAAGGAAAAAAAGGATTGAAGGTGTTGGTAATGGTACCTACCCGCGAATTGGCTAAACAAATTGAAGAGGTATTCATGCAGCTTGGTAAATACACTTCAGTGAAGGTTCTTGCGGTTATTGGAGGCGTTGAACAAGATCCCCAAATCGCACGGTTGAAAGATTCTGTGGAGGTGTTGATTTGTACACCGGGACGGATGTTTGACCTCATTGCACAAGGTTTTATTGACCTTTCTGGCATTCATACGTGGGTATTGGATGAAGCGGACCTCATGTTGGACCTTGGTTTTGCAAGAGACATTAAGGATGCACTGAACAAATTACCTATTCACAAACAAACCCTGTTTTTTACGGCAACCATAGATAAAAAAATTAAATCATTGGCGTATGACGTAGTTCGGAGCGCGATTCGAATCCAAATATCCCCGAAAAATCCCGTTTCAAAGAACGTTGCCCACGCGGTGCTTATGGTAGAAATGGATGACAAAAGGTTTTTTTTAGAGAACCTGATTTCGGAATATGAGGGGCAACGGTTTATTGTTTTTGTGCGGACAAAAGTCCGTGCAGAAAGGGTACACGCCGCTATGGCTCGCATCAACATAGCCTCAGAGATTTTGCATGGGAGCATTGAGCAAAGTGAGCGATTTGACATTTTGGATCGGTTTAAAGCAGGTGAAAACAAGGTGCTCATCACAACAGATGTAGCTTGTCGAGGGATTGACATTCCCAATGTTGAATATGTTATCAACTACGATTTACCTGACAACCCAGAAAATTATGTACACAGATGTGGGCGAACGGGTAGGGGGACATCACGTGGACAAGCATTGTCTTTTTGCAGTCAGGGCGAGCTTTCCTTGTTGGCTGACATTGAAGTGTATGTTGGCGAGGAAATCGAACGGTATGACCTTACCACCGAGGAATACAAACAAATTATCGAAGATCGAATGGATCCAGATGAGAATTGGAAAAAGCTAATGGAAGAGAATGATTTAGACGAATGGGATTAGGTCTTTTTTGTGCATTCTACCACGATGGCTTCATCTACTTTTTCTTTCATTAAAGCCAAGTCCAGTACTTCCTTCATGGTTCCAATGTAATGTATTTGCAAGCCTTTTAGATACGTAGGTTGAATCTCATCCACGTCTTGTTTGTTTTTTTCACAAAGGATGATTTCCTTAATTCCAGAACGCTTTGCGGCTAAGATTTTCTCTTTGATTCCACCTACAGGCAACACTTCTCCTCTCAAGGTGATTTCTCCTGTCATCGCGAGGTTTTTCTTTACTTTTCTTTGGGTAAAAAGGGAAGCCAGAGAGGTCAACATGGTAATTCCTGCACTCGGTCCGTCCTTGGGCGTGGCGCCTTCGGGAACATGCAAATGCACATCATGCTCGTTAAAAACGCATTGGGGAAGTGAGAGCCAATCACTGTGAGATTTCAAGAACGCCAAAGCAATGACGGCGCTTTCTTTCATAACATCCCCTAAATTCCCTGTCAAGGTAAGTTTTCCATTTCCTTTGGAAATCGAAGATTCAATGAATAAAATGTCACCCCCAACCGAAGTCCATGCCAGTCCCGTTACTACGCCAGCGACCTCATTTCCGATGGTTTTGCTGCGGTTTCTTCCCGCGCCGAGGAACGTAAATAAATCCTCGATGAGGATGGTCACATTGTACGTTTCATTCGTTGCTATTTGCTTTGCACGGTTTCTGACCAATTTCGCAAGCGTTTTGTCTAATCCCCTTACCCCTGATTCATTGGTGTAGGATTCAATGAGTTTTTCAAGAACTTTTTTATCAATGGAAAAGACGTCCTTTGACAAACCATGCTCCTTTAATTGCTTAGGAATTAAATGTTTACGGGCGATTTCAATTTTTTCTTCTACGGTATATCCGTTCACTTCGATGATTTCCATGCGGTCTCTCAAAGGGCCTTGGATTTCAGATAGGTTGTTTGCCGTTGCAATGAACAAAACTTTCGACAAATCGAATTCATTCTCCACAAAATTATCGTGAAAGGTGGAATTTTGTTCTGGGTCTAAAACCTCCAAAAGGGCAGAGGAGGGGTCGCCGTGGTTGCTTCTGCCTAATTTATCGATTTCATCGAGTACAAACACAGGGTTGGCAGATTCTGCTTTTTTCAAACTTTGAATCACCCTGCCTGGCATTGCGCCGATGTAGGTTTTACGGTGTCCTCTAATTTCGGCTTCGTCATGTAAACCACCCAAAGACATGCGGACGTATTTTCTGCCCAGTGCTTCAGCGATGGATTTTCCCAATGAAGTTTTTCCGACGCCCGGAGGGCCATAAAAACACAGGATAGGGGAATTCATGTTGCCTCGGATTTTGAGTACCGCTAAATATTCCAAGATTCTTTCCTTTACTTTTTCGAGACCGAAATGATCCCGTTCCAAAATTCTTTTTGCCCTTTTTAAATCAAGATTGTCTTTTGTGAATTCGTTCCAGGGCAAGTCCAATAAGACATCTAGGAAATTCATTTGAACGGTGTATTCCGCTCCTTGTGGGTTCATGCGTGCAAGTTTGTCCAATTCTTTGAAAAAAGATTTCTCTACTTTTTCATTCCATTTCTTGGCCATGCCTCGTTCCCTGAACTCATTCAAATCTTGTTCTTGCGGATTGTCTCCCAGCTCATCTTGAATGGTTCGCATTTGTTGATGCAGGAAGTATTCTCGCTGTTGACGGTCCAAATCTCTTTTAACCTTGTTCTGGATTTCGTTTCGCATTTCAAGCATCTGCACTTCCATGGTCAAGTGTTCGAGCACCATAACCACCCTTTTCTTTAGGTCCATCTCCTCGAGCATTTCTTGTTTTTTTGCCACATCGGCATTCATATTTGCTGAAATGAAATTCACCAAAAATGTAGGGCTGTCAATGTTTCCAATTGCAAATTGCGCCTCAGAAGGGATGTTTGGACTTTCCCGTATGATTTGTAGAGCCAAATCCTTAACGGTTTTTATCATGATGTTTAATTCCTTGTCCTTTTTGTTCATCACGGGTTCCTTGAAAACCTTAACCGTTGCCTTCATGTAGGGCTCAGTTTCTGTGGGGGTGATGATTTCAAACCTACGTTTCCCTTGGATAATCACTGTTGAACTGCCGTCAGGCATTTTTAGGAGTTTAATGATTTGCGCAACCGTCCCGATGGTATTGATGTCATTAAACGAAGGAGATTCTTGTTCTTGGTTCTTCTGGGATACAACACCGATGATTTTATCGCCCTTGTTTGCATCTTGAATCAGCTTGATGGATTTGTCTCTTCCAACCGTAATGGGAATTACGACCCCTGGAAAAAGTACATTGTTTCTCAAGGGTAAAATGGGGAGCTGGTTGGGAAAGGATTGGCTATTTACCGATTCTTCTTGTTCGGCCGTAATCAAAGGGATGAACTCGGCATCTCCTTCCAGGTTCGACAAATAATTGATGTTCAAAAAATGTTCTTCCATATATTTTTTCATTTGACATTTTGGCAGAAAATTTCTTTCCCAACGACATGAATTTGCGCTTTTAAAAATGCCTACACGGTTTTTCAACCTATATGCCAAAAGCGAAGAACGGAAATTTTGTCTGATTTACCTTGTCTTGCGTGACAAAAGAATTGTATTTTTATAGACTGAATTTTTACAATTATGAATAGATTTTTACTTTTTGTTTTATTGGCAATGCTCGGCAATGGTGTTTGGGCGCAAGATACTACCTGGGTGCAAACCTTCACGTATGACTCCATAACCAACCGACACGATCAATTTGTATTTCCGGCATCTTTGGATTCGCAGCGTTTTGAAAAGGTGCTCATGTACTACAAGCTAAAATGCAGCCCTCTTACCACATGGGATCAATACGACTGTGGAGAATGGGATTACCTAACATATACAAGGGTTTTTGACCATACAGGAAGTTTTGATTCTGTCAAAAAAGACGGATTTAAATACATTTCGAATTTCCATACGCCGAATGTTATTCAATACAATGATTCTACCGTTTCCAGTCAAATCATGGATTATTACCAGCGTCCTCAAAATTGGAGAACCGGAGATGCCCTTCAAGATTTTACAATTAACACAGGAAATGCCTTGTCAAATTTGCCTTTTCATACCCAGTCCAAAGGAGGAACTTACCAGTTTTTGGTAAGTGCGGCCTCTTTGCTTTCAGCAGGGGTGCAGCCAGGAAACCTTGAGTCGATCACCTTGAATTTTTCCAATGTAGGACTGAACGAGGGGATTCCATTTCCTAAAATCGGAATCATTGATACGACCCTTGCGGCGTTGACCAAATTGGTTCCCAATGGATTTGTAAACGTATTTAATCAACAAGTAGACTCAGGAAACCTTGTGAATGGTCCGAACAAATTTTTGTTTTATCAGCCATTTTCTTGGAATGGTACAGATAATCTTTTGGTAGAATTGAAATTTTCCACAGATTTTCCAACGCTTTCAAGTCCAGGTGTTCAATCCGAAACCACAGCTGCTTATGCAACGCCGTATTTTCAAGGACGCAATGGAGCGCTGGAATTTGATGGTACCAATTACGCGATGTTGGAAATGTCAGATACCCTATTGGGTGGGGATCTTTCCGTTGAGTTTTGGATGAAAGGAAATGGCATATCTGGAACAAATACCACCCTGTTGGAGGCGTATGACACCTTGAACAACCGAGTGCTAAACATTCACATGCCTTGGAGCAATAACAACATGTATTTTGATGCGGGAAATGCAACGGGTTACGATCGAATCAACAAAGCTATGTCTGCTGCTGAAATACAAGGACAATGGAACCATTGGGCCTGTGTAAAAAAACAAACAACGGGTCAGATGTTTATCTTCAAAAATGGACACCTTTGGCATTCAGGAACCAATTTAAACCGTACCGCAGGGTACATCCATCGCTTTATTTTAGGTGCAAGTGCGGATCAATCCATCAAATGGAAGGGACAATTGGATGAGTTTAGGGTGTACAATATCGCGCTGGACTCAACAACCATTCAGGCCCATTACCAGAAAAAAATAGACAACAGTCATCCCAATTTTTCCAATTTGATGGTATATTATGATTTTGACGATGTGAATTATGCCAAAGACCGTACTCCGAATGATTTTAAGTTGATGTTGTCTGATGGTTTTGACCTTGGGAACGGAAGCATGATCAAAGAAGTGGCACCTGTTGCTGGGGTACAGATGCTAAATGAACGTCCTGTCATCGCTTTTGGCCAAGGAATCGTTTCGGGGGGGATGCAAAGCAGTACGTTGTTACAGCCTTTGCTTCGTGAGCCGATTACCATTTTTGAACAAGCACCCGTGCATCGCCATTTCGAAATTGTAAACAGTTTTCAAGGGGTAGAAAAAGATACTTCCTATGTTTTCAACCAGGCAGGTAGCGTCGTTTCATCCAATGCTTTTGGGCACAATTTGCAATGGGTAAATGATTCAATATTCTATTTTCAAAAACCCTATGAAATCATTAACGATGTTGAGATTGCAAGGTACATTACCCCGTATGGGATCAATTTCGATTTAGGTCCAAATGGATTTGCATGGATTTATGACGTAACGGATTACCAAATGTATTTGCATGATACTGTTGATTTGGCGGCACACAATACCCAAGAGCTTTTGGATTTGAAATTTGCTTTCATTTCAGGAATACCACCACGAGATGTGAAGGCGCGTCAACCTATTTGGTCGGATTTCAGGTCCTATAATTTTGCCAACATGGCCAATGATGTCGTCCTTCAAAACAAACCTATAGTGCTCTCAGATTCAGCCCAAATGTTTAAAATAAAAACACGAATGTCAGGTCATGGTCAAGTGGGAAATGGTGCGTGTTGTGAATGGGTTCCGAACGATCATAGAATCAATGTGGACGGCGTGAATCGCTTTAATTGGAACATTTGGCAAACCAATGAATGTGGGGACAATCCAAACATTGGACAAGGCGGCACTTGGCCGTATGCCCGCGAAGGATGGTGTCCTGGCGATCGAGTGAAGGAACATGAATTTGAATTGACACCCTTTGTGCAACCCGGAGATACCGTTATGTTAGATTATCAAATCAATCCGGTCCCACCGGGTGATCCAGGCCAAGCAGGAGGGAACTACATCGCTGCGTTTGACTTGATTTCTTACACACAGCCAAATTTTCAAAATGACGCTGCCATTGCGGATGTCCTAAATCCAAACAATTGGGAGTATTATGGCAAATTCAATCCAACCTGTTCAAATCCCAGGGTGGTTATCAAAAACACCGGTCAAACCAACCTAACTTCATGCTTCATCCGATGTTGGATTACCTATGGCAATGAAATTCAATTGAATTGGACAGGAAATCTTGGTTTCTTAGAGGAAGAAGTCGTCGAAATCCCTGTGTTGGACAACGGATTTTGGATGGACATGGATTCAACAGAAACTTTTACGGCATATGTTAGCAATGTCAATGGAGTTCAAGGGAATGACGATTACCTGCAGAACAGCGTAAAACAAGTTAAGTTTGATGCACCAGAAGTTATCAATGGTCCTTTCTTTGTCTGGCTCAGTACCAACAACAAAGCCGTAGAAAATTCCTACAAACTCATCGATGGATCGGGGAACATTATCTTTCAAAGAACCCAATTGAATAATTTAACGCAATACAAGGATACTTTTAACCTTGCGCCAGGTTGTTACAGCATCATCATAGAGGATACGGATCACGACGGCCTTTCTTTTTGGTATTCTTCCCAAGTGGAAGGCGAAACGGCCGGGCAAATGAGAATCAGGTATGTGGGAGGTAGTTACATTGAAATGTTCCCTGGGGATTTTGGTCACTACCATCGATATGATTTTTCGGTTGGATTTGGGGTAGGACTCACAGAACAAAAACTAGATCATCAAATTGCCGTGTTTCCAAACCCAACCAAAGGGGAAACAACGATTGAATTGTCAGGATTTGTAAACGGTAAGGCTTCCTTGGCAATCTATGACCTCATGGGTAGAAAAATGCTGACGTCTCCAATGAATTCTTCTCATAATTTTGCAGATTGCCACCTAAATTTATCGGATTTTCCGAACGGAAATTACATCCTAAGAGTGGTTACCAATGATCAAGTGTATACAAAATCCATGGTAAAACAATAAGCCATGGGTCTGATAAAGCTCATAAAAAATTACTTTCCTGATGTATGGCAATACCTTGTCATTATCTTTATTTTCATCATCGCAGCGCTCATCATTCTTTAACCAATGAAACATTTTACCATCGCTCTTTTTCTCCTCGGATTTATTCAAATGCATGCCCAATTGAACATAGATTCTTTATCACACATCTCTTACCAACAATTGCATGGGGCGAACCTCAACGATGTTTGGGGGTATGAAGATGAATTGGGAAATGAATATGCCATCGTCGGTACCTCAAAAGGAACTTCCATTGTTGACATTTCCAACCCTTCGGCTCCGGTGGAAATATTTTGGTATCCAGGTACGGAATCCATTTGGAGAGACCCCAATGTCCATGGTAATTATGCCTATGTGACCACGGAAGCGGATGATGGGATGTTGATCATTGATTTGAGTCCCTTGCCTCAGTCCAATAACCTTCCCGTTACGGTTTATTCAGGTCCTCCAGGACAAACATGGACCTCTGCGCATACGTGCTTTTGTGACGAAAATGGCTATGGGTATGTTTTTGGCAGCAACCGTGGGAATGGGGGGGTTATCATTCTCGACCTAAACAACAATCCCATGCAGCCTGACGAAGTCGGAGTGTTCGACAATTGGTATTGCCATGATGGCTACGTCCGCAATGATACCATGTACCTCGGTCATATTTTTGATGGGTTTTTTAGCTTGGTTGATGTAACATCCAAAAGCAATCCTGCGCTTATCGCTACCCACAATTCCCCAAGTAATTTCACCCATAACATTTGGCCTTCCCAATCGGGACAGTATGTTTTTACTACGGATGAGGTCTCAGGCGCATTTATCGGCGTGTATGACATCTCGAACCCTGCTGCCATTTTTGAAGTGGAAAGAATTCAAAATTCCCCAGGCGCTGGGGTGATTCCACACAATACCCATGTGCTGGGAGATTATCTGATAACCAGTTATTATTCGGATGGCATTGTTGTGCATGATTGTACCCATCCAAACAATTTGGTGAAAGTCGGTCAATTCGATACCTACGTAGGACAAACCACTGGCTATGACGGTTGTTGGGGGGTATATCCATTTTTTACCAGTGGAACCATTGTCGCTGCTGACATCACCGAAGGATTGTTTGTCCTCGGTCCGCACTACCAAAAAGGAAGCTATCTCGAAGGAAATGTTACCGAGGTGGGGACCAATGCACCGCTGAACAATGTAAAAGTTACCCTAGGGGCGAATGATCAACCGGATTTTACCCTTGCAAATGGAGATTATGCGACAGGTGTCTACCAAACGGGGTCTGTAAATGTGCTCTTTGAAAAAGTGGGATACATTCCTTTTTCTACCTCGGTTAACTTGGTGCAAGGACAAACAACAACGCTAGATGCTCAGCTTGTACCGATGGATCCCTACAATGTACTTGTGATTGTGAACGATGCGGTTACAGGCATGCCGATTTATGACGCACAAGTTCAATTGATTCACCCGTTGATTTCACACAGCGGCCTAACGAATGCACTTGGTGAAGAGAATTTCACCCTTTATTACCAGGACAATTACCAAGTGATAGCGGGGAAATGGGGGTATAAAAATACCTGCAGCCAAATGTTGATTGATTCGCTAACCGGAACCATTACCCTTTCGCTTCAGCCAGGGTATTACGATGACTTTGCCTTGGATTTTGGATGGTCCGTAAATGGAACGGCGCATACGGGAATGTGGGAAAGAGGCGTGCCGCATGCAACTTCAAGCGGTTCCGTGGTAAATGCTGATGTCCCTTGGGATTGTGGGCAAAATTGTTTCGTTACAGGGAATGATCCGAATTTACATCCAGATTTCGACGATGTAGACCAAGGGATCACCGTTTTGAATTCGCCCATCATGGATTTGACAGGGATGCCGACGCCGCATTTCAACTATGGGAGAGGGTTTTATTGCTACTATGGTCCTCAATTGGTTGATGACACCTTGAAAGTTTTTGCAAGCAACGGGATTGAAACCGTATTAATTGACCAAGTAAATCCTCCCCAAGGAACAGCCATGAATTGGGAATACAAAAGCGTCTCACTGGCAGGATTGCTTGCGATTACACCCAACATGCAAATATTGCTTACGCTGTCGGACGAGGATCCGAATGTGAACATCACAGAGGCTGCTTTTGATGAATTTTATGTTACAAATTATAGCGTTTTAGGTAACGAGGAAACAAGCATGGATATCGAAGTCTTTCCAAACCCCGCTAAGAATGCAGTTAACGTTTCAGGAGTGATTCCCGACGAAAATTGTATATTATTTGATGTCTTTGGAAGGTTGGTCTACCAGGTGAAGCCAATCCATTCCTCTCTTCAATTGGATTTAACATCTTTACCGAATGGAATGTATTCCTTTATTCAAAGGGATCGAAGTGTGCGAATTATCAAACAAGATCAGTAGTTTTGTCCTAAATTTATTTGAACATGCACCAAACAAGACCACAAATCTCTGTTGTCATTCCCTTGTTAAACGAAGTAGAATCTTTGCCTTCGTTGCACGAATGGTTGTTGCAGGTGTTTAAGAACAATGGTTTTTCTTATGAAGTGGTTTTTGTTGACGATGGCAGCGATGATGGTTCATGGAAAATGATTGAATCCCTTTGCGACGCAGATCCGAATACTTTTGGTGTGAAATTTCAACGAAACTACGGTAAATCAGCTGCAATGCAAGTGGGTTTTCAGCACGTGAAAGGAGACGTAGTGATTACGATGGATGCGGATTTACAAGATTCTCCTGATGAAATCCCTGAACTCTATAAAATGATTGTGGAGGATGGATTTGACCTCGTGTCAGGTTGGAAACAAAAAAGGTATGATCCCCTATCAAAAACGCTTCCTACCAAACTTTACAACTGGGCTGCAAGAAGAATTACAGGCATTCATTTACATGATTTTAATTGCGGTTTAAAAGCCTATCGACTCCCGGTTGTGAAAAGCATCGAAGTGTATGGAGACATGCATCGTTACATGCCCGCTTTGGCAAAATACGCCGGTTTTAAAAAGATTGGAGAAAAAGTCGTTCAGCACCAAGCCAGAAAATTTGGGGTGACGAAATTTGGATTGAACCGGTTCTTAAATGGCCCACTGGACCTCATGACTGTGGCTTTCATGGGTAAATTCGGTAAGAAACCCATGCATTTCTTCGGCGCCTTAGGCACCTTGATGTTCATTGTAGGCTTTGGGTTTGGGTTTTTCCTGGGAATCGATAAGCTGTTCATTCATACCCATGGGATTAAATTGGCACAACGCACAGAATTTTTTGTTTCCCTTACGGCCATGCTGATGGGATTGCAGTTCTTTTTGACAGGTTTTATCGCCGAGTTGATGGGACGAAATGCGTCGTCAAGAAACAATTACCTCATCGAAGAAAAATCAGGATGGGATTGAAGCTTTGGGGATTGGATCAAGGGTGGACCCTTTTTCTAGACCGCGATGGAGTGGTTAATGAACGTATTTTTGATGGCTATGTCTTGAAAAGTGACGATTTCCATTTCACCTACAAAGCCCTCGAAGCCCTGCGTTTGGCTCATTCAATGTTTAACCGAATCATCTTGGTCACCAACCAACAATGCGTGGCGCTTGAATTGATTTCTTTGCCAGCATTGCAGGAGATCCACCAACATATGTTGACTGAAATTGAAGCGAATGGAGGAAGGATCGATGCGGTTTTTGCAGCCATTGAACTTAAAAAAGATCCAGATAACCGAAGAAAACCCAAGCCAGCCATGGCGTTTGAAGCAAAAAACATTTTCCCGGAAATAGATTTTTCCAAATCCATCATGGTAGGAGATACCGATGGCGATTTGAATTTTGGAAAAAACCTAGGCATGCGCACCGTACTTGTTCAAAGTGCCGAAATGGTTTCTGTAACACCCGACCTTGTCGTTGGTTCTTTGTATGAATTTATCCTTTCCCTATGCGAATAGTATTGTTATGCTTCTTACTGATGCAATGCGCAAGCATTTTGTCGCAAAATAAAACCGATGCCAAAGGAAACAAACAAGGCCCCTGGGTAAAATACCACCCGAATTCTAAAGTTATGTTGTATTCAGGCCAGTTTAAGGACAACCATCCCGTGGGTGAATTCAGGTATTTTTATCCCTCAGGTGCCGTTAAAGCCATCGTTCAACACGAATCCCTTCATCACAGTTTTGCATGGTATTATTACGAAAATGAACAATTGATGTCACTCGGGAAATACGTCGACCAGTTAAAAGATTCTGTTTGGATGAATTACAACGCTGGTGGCTTCTTGGTCAGCAAAGAACATTTTAAAAACAATAAATTGAACGGCGAAAAAATCATTTATTACGTTGCAAATCAAGTAGAAACAGGAGAGATTAAGGCCCTCAGTGTAGAACATTTTTCCGACAGTGTCCTTCATGGAAGTTACCAGGCGTTTTTCTCTTCCGGAAAAATGAAGGAGCAAGGAAATTATACCTTCGGGTTAAAAGAAGGTGTTTGGGAAACTTTCCACCCCAACGGAAGTATAGCTTCGCGTGTAAAATTCAAACAAGGAAAAGCGTATGGTTACATGTATGTCTATGATGAGGAGGGGGAGGAAAGCTATAAAGTTTTTTACCTAAAGGGAGTGAAATTGTCCCAAGAAGCTTTGAAAAAATACCTGGATAATTGCGTGAAAAATGGAATTACTCCTGAGGAATAACTATCTTTAAAGCATGAAAAGGTTGCGTTTTTTGGGGACATCGATCGGTCTAATGATGCTTTTAGTGGCCTGTACTAAAGACAACCCAAATGTCTCACTTGCAGACTACCATTATGATTATTTCCCTGTTAAACTCGGAGCCTATTGGATGTATGATGTCGTAGAAATTTCCCACGACCAGAATGCAGCGATAGAACACGATACCATTTCATACCAACTGAAAACCGAAATAGGGGATACTTTAATCGACAATGAAGGGAGAATTACCAACCGTTTTTATCGCTACAAACGAAATACTTCCTTTGATTCTTGGGTGTTGACAGATGTTTGGACAACGATTTTGGTTGACAACCGCGCAGAGCTTGTTGACGAAAACATTCGCAAAGTGGTGCTGCGTTTCCCAATCAAAGCCAACATGGTGTGGAACCCCAATCAATTCAATTTTTTAGCTTCTCAACAAGCGTATTACGAGGATATTCACAACCCTAATTCCGTAAGTGGCTTCTCCTTAGACAGCACTGTAAAAGCTTTGAGTGTAAAAGAACTCAGCCTTGTTTCTTATGCCCATCAATATGAAGTGTATGCGAAAAAAATAGGGTTGGTGCGGAAGTATTACAAAGATTTGAAAATTTCAAATTTTGACACCTTGAACATCCTTTCAGGCAAAGAACTTTATTATACCTTGACGGATTATAGCCATTAATCCTTATTTTTGGTGCAGATGGAATTTTCAGAGGTAAAAAGAGATTGTAAATATTTTAAAGGTCACATCCCTTGTGATTTCAATAAACAAAAGGGAAATGTTTGTCCGACATGCGACGAATATCAACCCATTGAAACACGCATTCTAATCATCAAACTTGCAGCCTTAGGCGATGTGATTCGTACCACCCCACTGTTGGCGAAGTTCCGTTCGAAGTACCCCAATGCCCACATTACCTGGATGACCCAAAGTCCAGAGATATTGCCAAAAAATCAGATTGACTTGATTCTTCCGTTTGATGCAATGTCAATTTTTCTCTTGGAAAACAGTCTTTTTGACCTTGTCGTGAATTTGGATAAGGAACCTGAAGCCTGTGTGTTGATGGCCAAAATTGAAGGGAAGCACAAGTATGGATACACATGGTTGGATCATGGTGTGGCGCCATGTACCCCTGCGGCAGAGCATAAATTAATGACGGGTTTCTTTGATGAGTTGTCGAAAGTAAATACCAAAAGCTACCCCGAAGAAATTTTTGAAATTTGTCACGAATCCTTTGATTATGAGCCTTATGCCATACAACTTAACCAAGAGAAGTACGAGGAGTGGAACCACAAGTTTAGTGCGTTAAAAGGAAACAAAAAAGAAGTGGTTGGACTCAATACAGGGTGTGGTCCAAGATGGAAAACCAGGCTTTGGGACGATGAGAAATGGGTCTTGTTGGCTACGTCTTTAATCGAGTTGGGCTATTTTCCAATCTTCCTCGGCGGAGCCCTTGAACATGAGAAAAACATCAGACTGTCCAAAGAATCAGGCGCACATTACCCCGGGCATTACGACCTTGAAACCTTTATTTCTTTGACCCATGCGTGCGACATCGTTGTGACCCAAGTAACCATGATGATGCACATTGCTACTGCACTGCAGAAAAAGATGGTGCTAATGAATACCATTTTTAATCCCCATGAATTTGAATTGTACAACCGCGGTGTGATGGTAGGTCCTCCAAAAGCCTGTGAATGTTATTATGGCAATGTTTGCAAACGAGGGGTTCCTTGTATGAATGACATTCAGCCTGAATCCATTGTCACTGCCATAAAGACCCTTTCCTAACCCATGCGTTTTGTCTTTTTATCCACTTTTTATCCCTTTCGTGGTGGAATAGCCCAGTTCAATGCGTTGGTATATCGAGAACTCGAGAAGAACAATGAAGTGGTAGCCGTTACCTTCAAACGTCAATACCCAAAATTGCTCTTTCCAGGTAAAACACAATACGTTACCCCAGAAGATACAGCGGATAAAATACCTTCCTTCCCTTGGCTCGATACCATCAATCCTTTCAGCTATGTTTCAACGGCGAAAAAAGTTCGAAACCTGAAGCCGGAGGTGGTGATAACCAAATATTGGATGACGTTTTTCGGGCCTTCGCTTGGGTTTGTGTTAAGCCGACAATCTCGTTTTGCCAAAAGAATTGCCATCCTCGACAATGTCATCCCCCACGAACGACGGTTTTTTGACCACGCGTTTAATCGCTACTTTTTAAACCGAAACGATGGGTTTATTGCGATGACAGAAAAAGTAAAAAATGATTTGCTCTCTTACATTCCAGATGCGAAATGCATGCTGATTCCTCATCCCATCTATAACCATTTCGGCGCAAGATTAGCCAGGGAAGAGGCTTTGAGAAATTTGAACATTACCGTTAAAGAAGACAGCCGCGTACTTTTGTTTTTCGGAATCATTCGGGATTACAAAGGATTGGATGTTTTGATTGAAGCTCTTTCCTTATTGGGCAATCGCTATGTGTTGATCATTGCTGGTGAGGCCTATGGAGATTTTAAGAAATACGAGAAATGCATGGAGCGATTTGAGGTGAAGGAACGATGTTTTGTTTTCGAGCGGTACATCGGAGATGAAGAAGTACCAAATTTCTTTTCCGCTGGCGATGTGTGCGTATTACCCTATAAATCAGCAACCCAAAGTGGGATTACAGGGATTGCACAACATTTTGAATTGCCGGTAATTGCTACCAACGTGGGTGGATTGGCGGAAACCATAGCGCATAACAAAACAGGTTTAATCGTTGATCATGTAGACCCGGCCGAACTGGCAAGTCAAATTGGATTTTACTTTGACAATCAATGCAGGGAATCCTTTGCGGTCAATATTCAAAACCAAAACAAGGAAAACAATTGGGGCTCCTTTGTGAAGAAATTGGAGGCCTTCGTCCAAGAAATATAAGGCAATGGGTCGGGCTAAATCCGCACTTGCCAATTAGTAATTTTTAAAAGTTGATTTTACAAATCGTAAATCCTATATTTGCACCCTTGTAATTTACAAATAAAGCAGAATAAATGAGAAATAAGGGCTTTTTTTGGTTTTTAACCATATTATTGCTTGCCGTGTCTTTGTATCAGTTGTCTTTCACCTGGTATGCCGTAAAAGAAGAACGAAAAGCTGAGAAAGAGGCGGTTTTAAAAGTAAACCAGCTTCGCGAGGAATCCTTTAAAAATGAAGGAGATCAAAAAGGAATAGGCTTCTTGCCAAACAATACCACTGTAGATTTTAATTCACCTGAAGGTGAAGCGTTGGCAAAAGCAGCGTTTATCAATGAGATTTTACGTGAGCGCGGATCAAAAGAGGTGTATCCAATCTTTGGTTCTACCTTCTCTGAAGTGAAAAAACGATCGCTGGCTTTCGGTCTTGACCTTGTCGGTGGAATGAGTGTGACCATGGAAATCTCTACGGGAGACCTTCTTATCAGCCACGCGCAAAGTCCCAATTCCGTGAGGTTTAAAACCATCTATGCAGAAGCAAATCGCAAATACAATGCAGGAAAGGGTGATTTCTTGGATTTGTTCATTCAGGCTGCGGAGAAAAACAATACAAAACTTAGCCTCATTCTTAAGGGCGATGGCATCGGAGTGAACTCTACCAACAGTGAGATCGAAAGGTATTTCAAAGACCTTCTTAAATCTTCCATGGATGGAGTAGAACAAATCATGTATCGCAGGATCAACCAATTTGGTGTAGCACAACCTAACATTCAAAAAGACCTTGCCACCAATCGACTTTACATCGAATTGCCAGGGGTGCAAGATGAAAATACCGTAGCGCAAAAACTAAAATCTACCGCTAACCTTGAGTTTTTTGAAACGTTTGCACCTAGTCAAATAAAGAACGAATTGGCCAACGCAGATTTAATCAGTAAAAATGCTGAAAGTACAATGTCAGACACTACAGACACCGCAGATACAGCCTCAAACATGCCTGCAAAGGAAGAAGGAAGATTGTCTTTGGGGGGTAGCAGCAAAACCAAAAGTTTGATGGATTACATTCAGCCTGTGGGAGATTATGCCATTGGTTCTGTTTTGGCAATGGACAAAGGTGCCGTAGACCAAATTTTGAAACGAGAAGACGTAATGGCAGCCTTGCCGCCAAACATTCGATTCATGTGGGGTGCAGAGCCTAATGAAATGGATAAGAAATCCAAGCAAACGGGGTACATGCTTTATGCGTGTAGGGTTCCGGAAAATGGCAAAGCACGTGTGAATGGACAACACATTTCCAGCGCTTCAACCGGTTTCGACCAACGCGATGGTAAAATCACAGTCGATTTGAAGATGACACCCGAAGGTACAGATGAATGGGGACAAATGACAACGGAAAACAAAGACAGGATTGTTGCCATCACCATGGACAATGTGGTGTATTCTGCGCCAACCGTAATCAATGCCATTACTTCTGGAAGTACACAAATCTCTGGAACGTTTACCTTCGAAGAAGCAGAATCTTTGGCTGGTTTGTTAAATGGAGGGGCTTTGCCCGCTCCGTGTTTGATCAAAGAACAAAACCGTGTAGGTCCGAGCATTGGGGCAGAGAATTCGCAAGCAGGATTGGTTTCTTTCGGCTTTGCCTTCTTAGCGGTATTGTTATACATGTTCTTTTATTACGGAAAATCCGGTATTGCGGCGAACATCGCTTTGTTGGCCAACGTCGTTTTCATCATGGGTTGCTTGGCATCCTTCGGTGCTGTACTTACCTTGGCAGGGATTGCAGGTATCATCTTGACCATCGGTACCGCCGTCGATGCGAACATCCTAATCTTTGAACGTATCCGTGAGGAACAACGTGCAGGGGTGGAAACCAAAACCGCCATCGACATCGGATTTAAAAAAGCACTTCCTTCCATCATCGATGCGAACATCTCCCACTTACTGGTAGCCGTCGTATTGAAGTATTTCGGAACCGGTGAGATTGAATCCTTTGCAACCACTTTGATTGTCGGAATCTTTACTTCTGTATTCTCCGCAATCTTTATTTCACGTTTGGTTATCAACTTTTGGATGGAAAGAAACAAAGGCGTGGCTTTCGATACAAAATACTCTAAAGGTTTGTTCCAAAACTTCCATTTCAATTGGATTGGTGCACGTAAATATTTCTACATCTTCTCGATTTCAGTGACGGTAATCGGTATGATCAGTTTATTTACCCGTGGATTGAAACAAAGTGTTGAATTTACCGGGGGAAGAACTTTTTCGGTGAAATTTGAGAAAAAAGCAGACATTGAAGCCATACGCTCAGAGCTTGAAAAGACCTTCGTCGAAAACAAAGAAGTCGCTTCCATTGAGTTGAAGACCAAGTCGAATGATTACAATGTGGAAATCATGACGAATTATAAGTTGAAAGACGATGGGGCAACCGAAGAAGTGAAAACCAAAATGAGCGAAGCCTTGAATCGACTGAAAGGAAAACTTGGCTCCCATACCTTTGAAGGACAAAGGACGGTGAGTGCTTCTGTCTCCAGTGAGTTGTGGAATTCCTCAGCCATTTCATTAACAGTGGCTTTGATTGCAATATTCCTTTACATTCTCTTCCGATTTGGTTACTGGCAATACTCCTTGGGTGCGATTGTAGGATTGATTCACGATGCCTTTTTCGTTATATCCGTTTTCTCGCTCTTGCATGGCTTCCTTCCTTTCAGTCTGGATGTAAATCAAGCCTTTATTGCCGCCATTCTAACCGTTATAGGTTATTCGATGAATGACACCGTAATTGTCTTCGATAGGATTCGTGAAAACCTCCGCGCCAGCGGTCCGGAAGACCATCATTATGAAATCGTGAACCGTTCCTTGAACACCACCCTAAGCAGAACCTTCAATACCTCAATGATCCTATTCGTTGTTGTTTTGATCATGTTTATTTTTGGTGGACCAGCGATCAAAGGTTTCCTATTCGCATTGTTGGTTGGGGTAATCATCGGTACCTATTCGTCATTGTGTGTGGCAACGCCTATTCTTATCGATTTCTCCAAACGATTGAAAGCGTAAGCATACATACTTGCTCATTGTAAAACCACCTCCAGAGGTGGTTTTTTTATGTCTGATAATTTGATCGGTAGGGTGGATGGGTTTTTAAACGCTGTTTGTTCATAATTCCTTTGTTTCGTGTGTAGACTGACCGGCTATTCATTCTAAATTTGAGTTCACCGTATTATACATGGCCGAAAATCAATATACCGAAGACAACATACGCTCACTTGACTGGAAAGAGCACATCCGCCTACGTCCGGGAATGTACATCGGTAAATTAGGGGATGGCGCATCTGCAGAAGATGGTATTTACATTCTGGTCAAAGAAGTCATTGACAATTGCATTGATGAATTTGTGATGGGTAACGGTAAAAGAATCGATGTTAAAGTTCAAGATGGAAAGGTGACGGTAAGGGATTTTGGACGTGGCATTCCCCTTGGGAAAGTCGAAGAAGTGGTTTCCAAAATGAATACAGGGGGTAAATATGATTCGAAGGCCTTTAAGAAATCCGTGGGACTGAATGGGGTAGGTACAAAAGCGGTAAACGCATTGTCCTCCCATTTTAAAGTGTATGCGGTACGTGATGGTTCCTTGAAAGCCGCTACTTTCTCCATGGGTAACCTGGTGAAATCTTTTGAAATTGAAGAGACTACAGAGCAAAATGGTACCTACGTAGAGTTCATTCCCGATGAACAGGTATTTAAAAAATATGCCTTTAAAACCACCTATCTCCAAAAGATGATGTGGAATTATTGCTACCTAAACCGAAATTTAAGCATCTATTTTAATGGAGAGAAATTTCAATCCAAAGATGGACTTAAAGATTTGTTGGAAAACAACATGGATGGCGATCCTTTGTATCCGATTATCCACTTGGAAGCAGAAGACATTGAGGTAGCTTTTACGCATGGAAGGACCTACGGAGAGGATTACTATTCTTTTGTGAACGGACAACATACGACACAAGGGGGGACGCATCAGAGTGCCTTTCGTGAATCCGTTGCAAAAGTAATCAGGGACTTCTACAATAAAAATTACGAAGCTTCTGACATACGTCAATCCATTGTAGCCGCGGTTTCCGTGAAAGTCGTAGAACCCGTATTTGAATCTCAAACAAAAACGAAGCTTGGCTCGCAAGAAATCGAACCCGATGGAAAGTCTATGCGCGCTTTTATCAATGATTTCCTAAAGGACCACCTCGATAATTATTTACATCGAAATCCCGAAGTTGCAGACATCCTTGAGAAAAAAATAAAGCAGGCAGAACGCGAAAGAAAAGAGCTTGCCGGGATTCGTAAAATTGCACGCGACCGTTCCAAAAAAGCAAGCCTTCATAATAAAAAATTACGCGATTGCCGCATACACCTTACCGACTTAAAAGACGACAGAAGGGAAGACACCACCTTGTTTATAACCGAAGGAGATTCGGCAAGTGGTTCCATTACAAAGTCCAGAGATGTGGGTACGCAAGCCGTGTTTTCGCTTCGTGGTAAACCCTTGAATGTTTATGGTCTTACCAAAAAAGTGGTTTACGAAAATGAGGAGTTCAATTTGATTCAAGCAGCCTTAGACATTGAAGAGGAAATGGACAACCTGCGATACAATCGCATTGTCATTGCAACCGATGCCGATGTCGATGGAATGCACATTCGGATGCTTCTACTCACTTTTTTCCTGCAATTTTTTCCAGACTTGGTGAAAAGAAACCATGTGTATGTATTGCAAACACCGTTGTTCAGGGTGAGGAATAAAAAGAAAACCATGTACTGCTATTCCGATGAGGAGCGAAAAAATGCGATTTTGGAAATTGGCAAAGGGGCAGAAATAACGAGGTTTAAAGGATTAGGGGAGATTTCACCCGATGAATTCATACATTTTATTGGAAACGACATCCGTTTGGAACCTGTAGTCCTTACAAAAGAAGCTTCCATAGATTCCATTCTTTCTTATTTCATGGGGAAAAATACGCCGGAGCGACAAGAGTTTATCATTGATAATTTAAGGGTGGAAAAAGACGAGGCAGATGCAACGGATGAGACAGAATTGGAATTGACATAAAGCAAAAGGGTGGACGAAATAGACGACATACAGCCAGGGTCAAACGAAGAGCACAATCCGTTTGAAAACAAGAAAATCGATGAGAAAATTGTCCCGGTTAATGGGCTTTATGAAAATTGGTTTCTTGATTATGCGAGCTATGTGATCCTCGAACGTGCGGTCCCTGCCTTGCAAGATGGTTTAAAACCTGTACAACGAAGATTGCTACATTCCATGCGTGAATTGGAAGACGGTCGCTATAATAAGGTTGCCAATGTCATCGGGAACACCATGAAATATCACCCGCATGGAGATGCTTCCATCGGCGATGCCTTGGTGCAGTTGGGACAAAAAGACCTTTTGATAGATTGCCAAGGAAACTGGGGAAATACGATTACAGGAGATGGCGCGGCTGCGCCGAGGTACATTGAAGCGCGTTTGTCGAAGTTTGCCTTGCACGTAGCATTTAATCCGAAAACAACTACTTGGTTGTCAAGTTATGATGGCAGGAACAAAGAGCCAGAAACACTGCCCGTTAAATTTCCTCTGTTGTTGGCACAAGGAGCCGAAGGCATCGCAGTTGGAATGGCCTGTAAATTTCTTCCGCATAATTTCATTGAACTGATCGACCAATCCATAAACCACCTTCGAGGGAAAAAAGTCGAAATTCTACCCGATTTCCCGAATGGGGGTATGGCTGATTTTACGAATTACAATGACGGTTTGAGAGGTTCACGTGTGCGTGTGCGGGCGAAAATCCGAAAGGTGGATACCAAAACCTTGATCATTCACGAAATTCCCTTTGGAACAACGACAACCTCCCTGATTGAATCCGTGCTTAAAGCCAACGAAAAAGGGAAAATCAAGATTAAAAAAATCGAGGACAATACCTCCTCGCATGCGGAAATCATCATTCACTTAGCACCAGGGGTGTCGCCAGACAATACCATTGATGCGTTGTATGCTTTTACCGATTGTGAAGTTTCCATCTCGCCGAATTCATCCATTATCGACAAGGATAAACCAAGGTTTTTAGGCGTTTCTGAAATCTTAAAAATCAACACGGACCACACCGTTGATTTGTTGAAACTGGAACTGGAAATTCGACTCGATGAATTGGAAAGACAATGGCATTTTTCCACCTTGGAAAAATTGTTCATCAACCACGAAATGTACATCGATTTCAAATTGTATAGCGACAAAACGGCCTTGTTTGCGTATTTGTACGATCGATTTAAACCTTTCGAAGAACAATTGATTCGTGAAATTGAAGATGAGGATTTACATAAGTTGACCCAAATCCCCATGATCCGAATTACCCGATTTGACGCCAACAAAGCTGACGATTTGTTGTTGAAAATAGAAACGGAAATGGCTGAAGTGAAGCATCACTTGGAAAACCTAGTGGATTATGCCGTTGATTATTTTAAAGACCTTAAAAAACGCTTTGCTGCCGGAAAAGAAAGAAAGACAGAAATTAAGGTGTTTGACACCATCAGCGCAACAAAAGTCATCATTGCCAATCGCAAGCTTTACATCGATTTAGAAGAAGGCTTCATCGGCTACGGATTGAAGAAAAACGAACCCATTTCAGATTGCTCGGAAATTGACGACATCATTTGTTTTTTCTCCTCAGGAAAAATGATGATAACGAAGGTGGCAGATAAGAAGTTCGTCGGAAAAGGACTCATCTATGCAAATGTTTGGAAGAAAGGCGATACCCGCACCATTTACCACCTATTTTACCAAGATGGGTTGAGCGGGATTACCATGATGAAAAGGTTTTTTGTGAACTCCATCACACGCGATACCGAATACGACCTCACCAAAGGAGCCAAAGGGTCAAAAATGACCTATTTTTCGGTGCATCCGAATGGGGAACGAGAAGTGGTGACCGTGTTGCTTCGACCAAGACCACACCTCAAAAGGTTGCGTTTCGATGTTGACCTCGGTGAATTGATCATTAAAGGGAGAAACGCTGCAGGAAATCGCGTGACCAAAGAAATCATTCAAAAAATCATTCAAAAAGAAGTAGGAGGAAGTACCCTTGCGTCTCGAAAAATATGGTACGATACCGTTGTAGGTCGACTGAATGACGAAGGCAGAGGTAAATTCTTGGGCGCGTTCAAAGGGAACGATAAACTGCTGACGCTTTACAAAAATGGCGAATACCGCTTGTCTACCTTCGACCTCTCCAACCATTTTGATGAAGACATGATTCACCTCGAAAAATGGAACCCAGCGCATCCCATTTCTGCCGTTTACTACGATGCTGACAAAGAATTGAATTATGTGAAACGCTTTCTTTGTGAGGTTCAATCCGATAAAAGGGTGCCTTTCATCTCCGAGTCGGAAGGTTCATACCTACACGTAGTTTCTACGGCGTACCGTCCAGAAATTAAAATAGTATTCAATAAATTACTTCGCGAAACCAAAAACCTTTCCGATGCGGTGTTCAATGTTGCCGACCTCATTGAGGTAAAAGGGATGAAGGCGCAAGGAAATCAGGTAACGAAGTTCAAGGTGAAAGAAATTGTGCTTACCCATGAAATCGGGGAGAGTCCAGAAGCCTGGCCAACCGAAGAAGTTCCTTTCGAAATTGAAGGAATGATAGAAGACGTGGAAAGCGTGGATGGTGCAGATGGTTCAGAAAACACAACACCTGATGCGCCAACAGATGGAAGTGTGGAATGGGATTTTACCAAAAAAGATGACGATCAGCCAACCTTGTTTGATTAGTTTCCGATAAACACTTTAACCGTTTTTCCATTCGAGCCTTGAATCATGTAAATTCCTGAGGGAACATTAAGGCTTAATCGAGTCTGTCCGTTGCTTAAACGATGTTCAGAAACTTGCATGCCCAATGCGTTCATCACTTTGTAGGAAGCAGGCAATGTATTTTCTATAACCAGTTGGCTGCCATCAAACCATGTTGTGTTTTGGTAGATGCCACCGGAAACATTGGTTTGCGCAAACATTGAAAATGAACAAAGCGCCGCTAAAAAGAATAGGGTAGTTTTCACATGCGATTAGTATATGATGAATTTTTGATTAACCGGAGTTTGGTTGACTCTTTTTAGGATAAAGAATCCAGGACGCAGGTCAGATACATTGAATGCATTTGCAGCGAAAGCCTTCAAGACAAGAACCTTTCCGTTTAAGTCACAAAGCGCTATTTCATTGATGGCAGTGGTACTCAGCAATGTGAGCGTATTTTCCACTGGATTTTCAAAAGTAAAATCTTCCATTTCATTCGCAGCAACCCCAGCAACCTGATTGAACTTTAATACGGTGCCTAACAGGATGGTGCAAGAAGTGTCAAATATTTGGTAATTGATCAGCCCTTTGGTTACATCGTCGTATCCATCTATGATAGACTGTTCAATTCCTGCAGAATCAAGACCGCAAAAGCAGTTGGTTAAGAGCGAATAATTTACATTGGTATTGTTGTTTACATTGTAATTGATGTTTCCGCAAATTTCGTTGTTGGTAACAATCGGCGCATTGACAACGCTTGAAATCCCTGAAATTCTTACGCCACCTATGTTGTTATTGATTTGGTTGTTCACCAATTCTGTCAAAACAGACACGTCAACCGCCACTTCATTGTAATTGAATACGTTGTTACTTATTTTACAACCATAGGAGCTTTGAATGCCCGTAACGTTGTCTAAAAAAATACAATTTTCGATCTTTCCATTGTTGGGAAAATTTATGGCGGTACCATTGTTCAGGAATTGGCAATTGGTAATGGACATAGAATCGAAAACCCCCGCAGAAAAAACAAGTGCGTTGGTGTTTTCTAAAAATGTAGATCCCGTCATCGTAAAGGCTGTAGCGTAGGCATTGATGGCAGTACCATTGTCCTTAAAAAAGCAATTGTTCAAAGTAAAATAGCTCCAACCATAAACGGCAGCATTGTTTCCTCTGAATTGGCAATTGTTTAAGACGGTTTCATTTCCTACGGTTATGGCTTGGCCACAATGGTTAAAAGAGCAATTGGTATAGGAGTAAAGGGCAAGCGGCGCTTCGTAATCAAAGGGCGTTTGCGCATTGGAGATGGAGAAACGATTTGCATTCAACACCCCTCCTTGAGATGAAGTACAGATAAATCCAAGCCAGCCTATGTTGGTGGTATCGATTTGTGTGCGGATGCTAATCGGTAACTGATCGGTTCCCATCATATTTAAGGTTCCCCTGGTTTCGATGTAGATGGAATCATTAACCGTATTGTTCACAATGATTTGTACCCCGGGCGCAATGGTTAAGGTGTTTCCTGGGAAGACCACTACGGGCCCTGTTACCACATATGGACTGTTGTTAACCGTCCAATTTGTATTTTGGTAGATTCCCCCGGAAACGAAAGTTTGAGCATTCACATTGGCGGAAAACACCAATGCCAAAAGACCAAGAATCAATATTTTCATAGCTATTTTTTTAAGCTAACAAATCGAGGCAATTAATTGTTTTCAGCTTGTTAAAATATACCAGGTTATGGCAGACAATAGAAACAGCAGGAGTCCTAAACTTAAGGCAATGAGCAACCGTCGGACAAAGGTTTTGCGACTTTCTACAATGGGAAGCATTCTTATTTTCACCTCAGCGCTTTGGTTCGGGGTAAGAAAGGTAACGACGATCCAAATAAGTGATGTGATAACCGTTACCACCAGCACGCGAGATTCTTCCATGGGATAATGCTTGAACGGTAAGCTTGAGTGAAAACTTGGGTAGAGCAGGGTAAAGAGCGCCGAGCTCAACATGGCACTCAGTTGTGACCACGCATTGATTCGGAACCACACCCACCGCAAGATATATACCGGAGCGACCCCCGCGGCAATTGAAAAAGTCAGTTTTACCAAGCTCTGTAAACTCTCAATCTGCCATGCGAAAACGATGGATAACAGTGATAGAAAGAACATTGAAGCAAAGGAAACCGCACGGATTCGTTTTTCGGATGCAGCAGGATGAACATACGTTTTGTAGGCATCGATGGTTAGAAACGAAGCGCCCCAATTCATCAAGGACTCCGCATTTGCAATGAACATTCCGAAAAACCCCAATAAAACAAAGCTTTTCAATGCTTTAGGTACAACCGCGAAAATACGTTCAATGTATTGAATCTCTTCATTCCCATTTAAATCGGTGGAACCTAAAATCAATAAAATATGTCCCAAAAGGAAAAAGCTTAACAAAAAAGAAACGAGTATCGGAACCAAACCTGTTAGGATGGCATTTTTTTTACCTTTTACAGCTGTGAACCTTGCCATTTCAGGACCGCCTCCGTCAAATAAATAACAGCTCCACCATTGAACGCCCACGAAAACAAGCAGGGAAAACCATGCGCTGGAATCCGTTGAAGCAGGTAACAGTTGTTTTTTTTGAGGATGTTGTTCAAAAAAGGAAAAAAGTCCATGCCAACCGTTGTTTGCCTTCCACAAAGAAAAAAGAATGATACCGAAGCTTATGAAATAAATGATGGAATGCAATACATCCACTTTCAATTTAAGGTCGAAGATGTTTTTCAACGCGAACAAGCACAATACCAATCCGGTTAGCAACAGGGAAACCTTGGGGTCAATGTCAAAATAGGTTTGTAACACGCGGGCAAAACCCAATACGTGAAAACACAGGGACAACGAAACCACCAATCCACCGACATACATTGCCCGAAAGAGGTGCAGCACTTTTCCACTTTTTCCCGGAAATCGGAAACGTAAGAATTGGTTGTCGGTAATGAAGTCCATTTTCTGCCACAATGGAGCAAAAACCAGTGGGACAACAAAGATTCCCAGCCAACCTGCCCAAACCATCCACAAACCTTGCATGCCATGCTCAGCAATGATCCCCGTGAGCAATTGTCCTTGGTCAACGGAGAGGTAAAGCATGTAGAGCGACAATCCGGAAATGATCCAAGAAACTTTTTTACTGGATTTGAAGGCAGGGTGCAGCCAATCTTTTTTTTGAAGAAGGGTTAAAGAAAAAATCACCAGGAAATAAAGGACAATGACCCACACAATTGCAAAGATAAAGAAGATATCAGAAGTATAAACTTACGCTGAAAGAGGGGGAGTAGAGAGTTGAAGCATTGTTAAGAAAAAATAATTCCTCCGCCTTTTTTCGTTTGATTGTACTCAAGTAAAATTTCTTTTATTTTTCTTACATCGCTTTTCGAAAAGCAAAATACGGAGGCTTTTCCGCCAACGACCTTAATGTGCATATCGGCCCCAATTAAATGTTCGTCAATTGTGATACTACGAATGAATTTAAATGCAGATGTATTCTAATAAGATTTATCGCAACACTATCCCATGTATTTAAGCCATCATGGAACAATATTAAACTCTATTGCTGTTAACAAAACCCCCGTTATATTCTGTATTGAAATTTGTTTACCTGCGTTTAACCATATTGGGAAATCTATATTTGGAAGTGTAACACTACCAGAATATGTAGCAGGGCAAGGATAGCCAGCAACACTGGTAATACCAAATTGGTGTGAAAAAGATAATGAACCAATATTCAAATATGACTGCGCGGACCATGTACAAGCGCAGGGACCATTAATTGTACTGCACGATTGTGATTGCAAAGTTGTATTATATATTGGAAGAGATTGTGATGTAAAGGACTCAATTTTTAACACTTTATTTGCAGGTACGGTATACGTAGTGCCGGGAGTGAGGTTGATAACTTGAGAGAATTGAAGATTACCCTGTGACCAACTCCCTATGGAATTAACCAACAACATGATCAAAAGTATTGCTTTTAAATTGATCAATTTATTCATGGTTTTATTTTAGTGATTTAATTATTGCGGCTATCTCAATTTCGGCTGTTTCCCATGCGTTCATGCCTGTTTTCTTATTTTGCCTTGCATTAGGATGTATCACTTTTTGAACATTAAATGAAGATGCAAAGTGCTTTTTGAGGAAATTATAGCTATCGTTTCCTAAACCAATAATAATATCGGGCTGTAATAAATCCACCTCAGCCTTCAAAAAAACTAAATTATCATTTTCCAATTCAGCTTTTTTCCAAAATCCTACTTTGGCATGGAGGTCGCTCTCAGATTTTGTTTGTTTAACTTCGTAAGCTTTTACCACATCCGCAAAATAAGTTAAGATCTCATCGTTTCTAATCAGATTTTTAAATGACCGGTAATATTTATTTTTCTCTGACCAATATTCTATGCCAAAAGGAGTGCCGAAAATAAATTTATGTTCATTCCTTGATTCTATGTTGTACTTGTCGTGGCTATTTCTCGGTTCTCGCCCCAATATCATAACTTTTAGCTTAACCTTCGAGGGATCCCCAAACCAAATGGGTAGGTCAACCCTTATATCCCCCGGGTTTGCTTTAAAATCAATATCAATAATGGTTGAGTTATCGACGAGATAATGGTAATTATCTCCCAAAAGCCTATTGTTCTTCATAATTTTGACGGATGCCAAGTCGTAGAAGGACTCAAAAGGGTATTTTGACCTGTATAAATTTAGAATTTGTTTCATCGCTGTATGCATATAATTACATTATTATGGCGCCACGTAAATTACTACCACATCTTTTACTTTATTAAATTTCATTTTTCCCACAACAAAACTAAAGGCTTTGAAACAAAAAAATTAGTTACATATGTACTTAATCCATCTTAATCTAAGCGCGACCACACGTGACTATTTGAATTTGGTTAATTTTATATTACATATCTTTTATGCCAAAACCTTCCTATCCTCTTGCCGAATATTTAGTGCATGGTCTGAAATGGATGATTGAGGCGCAGATTAATTTCCGTTTGGTTAACAAAAATTCGTGCGAACAATTGAGGTTGCTGATGCTGGGAAAGTCCCAAACTACCGTTTCTACCCACACCCTTTACCGCATCTTCTTGCATCCACAAAATGAAAATAAGCCCTATTTGCACACGTTGGATCTGTTGGCGCAGTTCATCGATTTCAGCGATTGGAACCAATTTTGTGATTTTTACCAAGAATTGTATTCCTTTCAGATATTGTCAGGGATTACGGCACCCCATCATGCCCACAAAAGCCTCTTGAGATTCTGCATTTACAACAAGGATTTCAAATCGGTTTATCCGTTCCTTGAACAGTTTTCCAACGATTTATCGGAGCATAAAAAACATTTGTTGGGCGAGGAAATCTACAATATCTTGAAACAAAACCCGAATTCCAATATCCCTTTTTTTAAGAAATTCAGCGGCCTGCCGGTGGTTCGTGAAGGATTCTTCGAATTGATGGCAGACCCCGATTTCACCATTCCTCAGTACGAATTTGGACTGCATTGTTACCTAAATCCGTTAAACCCGGAAAGATCCCACGCGGAACTTCAGGAGTATATTTTTGCCAGTGCATTGCTTTTACGGCATTATTTTTACCAGCGCAATTGGAAAAAGGTCGTCGAACTTGGCGCCATACTCTATCGCAACTCATTATACGACGAGCAAGCTTTGGTACCTGTACATGTCTTCCCGAAAATTCGCTATTACGCTTATTATTTGTTGTATCGTTTTGCGGAAGCGGGATTTGATCACGCCTATTGGGAGCGGTTTTATTCCTTGTTTCACCGGATGATGCAGCCCGCCAACCTTCATGAACGGCGCATGATGCTGCATACGTGTTATGAAACCCTGGGCATTAACCCGGAGCTTCAAGCACAGGTGCTGGTGGCATGCATGCAACGGTATCCGGAAAATTTTGCACATGTTAATCCTGGTGTAGAAGGCTTAAGTCCTACGAAGGTAATTCGGTTGTTGGACCCAAATGCGGCGACGTATTTTCAGGGACAGAGGGTATTTCAACCGAAAGGGTAATGAGGCTATGCAGTGGGGAGAATAAGGTTAGTTATCTAATTTTCCAATTAACGGTAATTTATAGACAAATTTAATTTCCAAACAATCTAATAAATCACCCAATTCATTTACTTCATTGAAAATATATTTATATGCCTCTCTGTCTAATTTCACTTTCAAAATCCTTTTTTCTTTCTCTAGTAAGATTTTATTTTTATTAAGTTCATTTTCAAAATATTTGAATTTCATATCAATTCGCTGGTAAATCTCGGGCAATTCAATCAATTTTATTTTTTCTAGCTCAAGTTGTTTTAACTGTTCCTTAGTTTTTTCAAGTTCCTTATTCAATATTTCAAGTTTGAATCGAATAATAAAAAAATTACTATCGATGCTAGATAAATTTAATTTAACATTCGCTTGATTTGAATCTACGTACAGCATTTTTTCGTTGAACATCTTGTGAATTGATTTAGCTGTATGTTTATCAAATTTAATTTCTTCAAAAGAAGCATCATCATATATTTTAAGGAGTGTAATAGAGTCTCCTTGGAGCGTAAAATAATTTAGACCTCTCTCATCAATTTGACCTGTTTTTTTCAATTTGATAAAAAGCTTTTCAATATCTTTTTTAATTTTTATATCCGACTTTAAAATTGATTTGTTCTCCAATAAGTGATATAATTTTTCACTATACATTTTTACAGAATATTTTTTCAACTCATTTTCATTAAAAACAATGTTAGATTGCAATTTTTGCAAAGTGTTTTCAATATTTAATTTTTCATCAATCAGATAATTATATCTTTTAAATTCTTCAGATTCTTTCATCGATATTAAAAGTTTATTTTGACTCTCAAGGCTATCTTTCAAATTTTTACAAGTCGCATTAAAATAATCGAATTTTGGATTGATGAATCCATTTTCAATTGGCACAAAATTACTTGCATTGATTACATTAGTATCAACAAAATAATTGGTTTGACCAATTATTACTTTTGTTTTTAAATCCTTTTTACTAGAGGAAATCTTAATGCCATGAAACCATATTTCTTCCTCTTCTACTAAATAACCGTCTTCTTTATATTTATCGACTATTTTTCCGTGCAAGAAACCATTTTCATCTGTTTGAAAAAAAGAAAGGGTTGAATAATCATTGTCGACGCGTGTGCCTTTAATTATTTGACCAACCTTATTAAACTCCAATATGTAGTTTTTATCGTAGGTGAATTTATCATTATTGTATGCTAAATAATTGTATTGTTTTGATTTGAATTTCCACGTGCCAATCATCACATTTTCATATAACTCTCCACTCATGGAAAAATTTCGATCACCTTTAAAATGGGCACCTTTGCGTTCCATTAAAAAAGTTCCATGCATCAAACCTAATTTTTTTGTTCCTTTAACAGACATTGTTCCTTTTGGCATTCCTTCATGAGGATCTCGCGTTCCAACAAATGAATAAGGTCCATTATATACACGTTGGCCATTGTGAATGGTGGAATTTGTAGTTAAAGTTCCTTCTGTAGCACACCAATTCTCAGAAACAGAATTGGATTGTGAAAAAATTACAGCGCTGAAAAAGCAAATTTTAACTATCGCAAGAGCTTGGAATGTTTTCATCGATATTAAAATTGGAGTAGTAAAAATTAAGTTAAAATAGAATGACACTTTCTATTGATTCGCTTTGTATCTCATATCTGGTGTACCATCCTTTTTGCGTGGACCAGATTTTCTAGCAAAAGCGGAGCCTATTGCAGCTCCACCTTTTTCGAGTGCTATACAATTATCCCAAATTCTTTGTAAACCGTCATTTTTTGTAGCAAATTGAACCTCTGTTTTTTCACGAATTGTATAATTATAGTAATTATTATTTCGCATGACCAATGTGCCTTCCCGCCCGTCGGAAAATTTAATTCCTATGAATTTATCATCATCTCTATCCCTAAAATCGAGAATATCGCTAGGACCTTTTTCGAGAGATTCCTCTGTGTACCTTTTGGGAAAGGTATATTTTTCATATTTCACGAGATTCTCGTTAACTTCATTTTGGTCAGCATCGCTTAATGAAATTGAATCAGGAGCTAATAAAGAATCTGTATCATCGTCATTGGTTGTTTTGGTTAAATCTTCTTTGTCTGAGAAATTTTTTGACAATTTTTCCTCACAACTAGTTGTGAGAGAAATAGTTATTACTGCAATAGCTAGTGTTGTTACAATTTTCATAGTTTTGGCTTTTTTTCTTTAAAATTAATCTCAATCCAATACTAAGACAACTGCATCTTATTGCAACTTACCGGATGCTGAAATCATGAGAAAGAAATTCGTTTCTTTGAATATGTCAAACCCGAAGCAAAAGGAAGTGTACCAAAACATCTTCACTGACATTCTGCGTGAAAAGTTGATGGAAATTTCCGGTATCATCGTGTCCAAACACAAAGATTGTGAGGGCTTAGCGCTGAAAATAAGCAACTCGGGAAATTTAATTTCAGCCCATACACTTGCGCGCTTCTTTGGCATTTTACCCGCTCGAAATACCTATCCTGCCACTTTGGACATCCTGGCCAAGTACATTGGTCATGACACATTTAATCATTTTATCCAACACGAAACGCGCAACCTGGATAGAGGTTTGAGAATGCCAGAAAATGTTTTCGGTCTGGGTGCCTATTCAATGGGTGCATTGGAGCTTGCCATTGAGACAAACGACACAATGAATATTCTTGAACTTCTTGAATCTGTAGACCTAAACAGTCCTGAAAGGTTGAAAGTAACGGCTTTACTTGGCAGGAAAGTCCGAGCGGCTAGAAATCAAGGTGAATTATTGGAAACATTAATTTCCACAGAGAGTGGTAGGCGATTATTCTATGAAAGTTTTGTGGATGAGGATGACCCCAATGGCTATTTTTCATCGGCTCTTGAATCTTATTATCTCCAGCATGCTTCAATTCTTAACAATAAAATATTTGGGTACTGCTTTCTAATTTCAAAGCGTATTTATGCAAATAAATCAGTTGACAATCTAATCACCGATTTTGAGAATTTTAAATTACTGGGTGATTTAAGTGAACTTTATTTTCATGAAATTTCCCGTTTCATGGAGTGTCAAATTTTAATGGATGGGCTTTCGGGCAAAATTAAAGACACATACACCCTCTACATAGATAAACTTTTGTCTTTCGAGGAAGTGTATGACGCTCCTTCTTATGCGTGGGTCCTTGCCCGCTCAGTAAAAGCCTTAGCATTTAATGGATTGTTAAAAAAATCACTTCAATCGGTTCCGTTTTCTGAGGCAATTTTTCGGTGTTATCGCAGAACAAATATGGATTCAGTTGCTTCCTTGATTCTTCAATTTATAGTTCATTCATGTTTCAAAAATCGGGATGAATTGTTTTTGTATCCACCGCTTCGCTTGCCTTCCCACAGCCATGAAAATGAAACCCATGCGCGTATTCTTTTGGAATCTTCAACTTCTTTTATCTATGCGGAAGGAAAGGTCCAAGATGTACTGAATAAAAACATCCGAACCTTCGCCAATCAAACCCATCAAACATGGGT
>Ga0214921_10000997_pt1 | contig 49457 bp, 38 predicted proteins | sample LL1505_MetaG_FD_177992 | JGI IMG/M metagenome (GOLD analysis project Ga0214921, IMG submission 177992) | Freshwater microbial communities from Lake Lanier, Atlanta, Georgia, United States - LL-1505 | ecosystem: Environmental > Aquatic > Freshwater > Lake | place: USA: Georgia | collected... | reverse complement strand
TTCGCCGCCGGCGCCGGGCTTGTTTTCCACGATGACACTCTGCCCCAGCGGCGCAGTCATGGCCTGTGCCAGGGTGCGGGCGATGAGGTCGGTGCCGCCGCCGGCGGCGAAGGCGGTGAGGATGCGCAATGGTCGGGTGGGAAAAGCCGGCTGGGCCAGCGCCGGCAGCGGCGCCAGGGCGGCCAGCAGGTGCCGGCGGCGAATCATTCGGCTGCCAGTGCCGCGGGCTTGCCCCCGGCCCAGACGCGCCCGGGCACCAGCAGCGTGCCCTCCATGATGCGCCGCGCGGTGCGCAGCATGCCGGCCCAGGCCACATCCTCCGCGCCATTCATCGCGATCGGCACCTCGATCACCCCGCCGGGGTGGCGGATATAGGCGATGTCGCCCACCGGCTTGCTGACGGAATGCACGGTGGTGCCGGGGCATTTGGCGGCGGCGGCCAGACAGATCGCCCCGGTCACCGCCAGGGCCTTGTGCACGGCATGCGGCGTGAGGTAGCGCACGGCAAAATCCGCCCCCTCGGTGGGGCCAACCAGGCCGACCTTCGGCACCACGCTGTCGGTGACATCGCCGAAGCCCATGCGGCGGCCGGCTTCCATGCGAATCGCTTCGATCCGCGCCAGCAGCGTCTTGTTGCCATCGATCTCGGCCGGGGCGGCCTCTGCCGATATACCCAGATCGGCGGCGCGGAGGATCATCATCGGCATGGCGCAATCGACCATGGAGACCTCCACGCCATCGATCACATCGCTGCGCAGGCCGGTGGGGAAAAGCCTGCCAGTCTTGGCGCCCGCCACCTCGCGAAAACGCAGCATGATGGGTGCCGCGGTGCCGTTCACGCCGGGGATTTCCGCCATGCCGTCATAGGTGACTTCGCCGCCGGGGGTTTGGATCAGCGCCTCGACCAGGGCGCCGGTGTTCTTGTTGCGGATGCGCACCAGGGTCTCCTCGCCGGTGGTGGGCAGCAGCCCGGCCTCCAGCGCGAAGGGTCCAACGCCGGCCAGCATATTGCCGCAATTGGGCCGGGTATCGACCAGCGCCTTGCCGATATCGACCTGGGCGAAGAGGTAATCCACATCCACATCCGCCTCGGCACTGGGCGAGACGATGGCGACCTTGCTGGTCAGGGTATTGGCGCCGCCAATGCCATCGACTTGCAATTGGTGCGGGCTGCCCATGGCGGCGAGGAGAACGGCGTCACGCGTCGCCTCATCGGCTGGCAGGTCAGAGGCCAGAAAATACGGGCCGCGGCTGGAACCGCCGCGCATGATGACACAGGGAATACGGGTCTGCCGCATGGCGCCCTCCTCAGGAATGTATTAGCCGCAAGGTGCCGCTTGACCCCGCCGCGCGCAAGCGGGATTGCTGGGGGATGCCCGAAGCCCCGCACCCCATCTCGCTTTTGGAAACCCTGGCGGCCATCACCGGCCCCGCCGGCCTGCTGGCGGGCGCCGATGCCGCCCCCATGCTGGCCGATTGGCGCAGCCTTTATCAGGGCGCGGCGCTGGGCGTGCTGCGGCCTGGCAGCACCGAGGAGCTTTCGGCTTGCGTCAAAGCCTGCGTGGCGGCGGGCGTGCCCATGGTGCCACAGGGCGGCAATACCTCCATGGTGGGTGGCGCCACGCCCGATGAGAGCGGGCGGCAGATCGTCATTGCCCTGACCCGCATGAACCGCGTGCGCAGCATCGATACCACTGACATGACCATGGTGGTGGACGCCGGCCTGGTGCTGAAAACTGCGCAGGATGTGGCGCGCGAGGCCGGGGCGCTGTTCCCGCTCTCGCTGGGTGCTGAGGGTTCGGCCACCATCGGTGGCGTGCTCTCCACCAACGCTGGCGGCAATACCACGGTGCGCTATGGCAATGCCCGTGAATTGATGCTGGGCCTGGAATGCGTGATGCCCGATGGCACGATCTGGAATGGGCTGCGCCGGCTGCGCAAGGACAATACCGGCTATGCGCTGCGCCACCTTATGGTTGGCGCCGAGGGCACGCTGGGATTTATCACCGCCGCTGCTTTGCGGCTCTTTCCGCTGCCACGGGAGGAGGCGGTTGCCCTTTGCGCCGTGGCCGATGAAGCCGCAGCATTGGCGCTGTTCCGCCGCTTTCGCGACCAGGATGAGGGCGCGGTGCGCGCCTTTGAATACATGTCTGCCGGCTCCATGCATCTGGTGCTGGACCATGTGCCGGGCGTGAGCCTGCCATTGGCCGAGCGGGCGCAGCATTACGTGCTGGTCGACCTTGCCTCCTCCCGCCCGCACGCCGGGCTGCGCGGCCTGCTGGAGGTCGTGCTGGAAGCGGCGATGGAGGCGGGCGAGGTGTTGGATGCCGCGCTGGCGGAATCGGTGGCCCAGCGCGCCGCCATCTGGAAGCTGCGTGAGGAACACCCGGAGGGCCAGAAACGCGCCGGCGCCTCGGTCAAGAATGATGTTTCGGTGCCTGTCTCAGCGGTGCCGGAGATGATCCGCCGCTGCTCCGAAGCACTTGAAAAGCTCATTCCCGGCAGCCGGCCGGTGCCCTTTGGTCATCTGGGTGATGGTAATATCCATATGAATCTGGCCCAGCCGCCGGGTATGGAGGGGGCGGCTTTCCTCGCCCGCAGCCATGACATTATGGATTGCGTGAATGATATCGTGCGCGATTACGGCGGCAGTTTTTCCGCCGAGCACGGCATTGGCCGCCTCAAGACCGACATGATGGAGGATTGGCGTGGCGGCGCCGAACTTGCCGCCATGCAGGCGATCAAGGCGGCACTGGATCCGCTCGGCCTGATGAATCCGGGCAAAGTTTTGCCGTGATGGCGGGGCAGGGCGGTCTGGCTGATGTATTTACCCCTTCCTGGCCGGCGGCGGAGAGGCCGTCTATAAGCACGTCGTGATCACGCGCCTCGACACCTATATCTTCCGGCAACTCGGTGGCGCGCTCCTGGCGGTGACCATTGGCTTGGCCGCGCTCATCTGGCTGACGCAGTCGCTGCGCTTCATCGAGCTGGTGCTCGATCGCGGCCTGTCGCTCTGGGTGTTTCTGGAGCTGACATCGCTGCTGCTGCCCAGTTTCTTCGCCGTGATCTTGCCCATCACCACCTTCGTTGTGGTGCTCTTCACCTATGTGCGCCTCGGTTCGGACCGTGAGTTGGTGGTGATGCGCGCCGCCGGCCTGTCGCAATGGCAATTGTCCCGCCCGGCGCTGGCGGTCTCAAGTTTGGCTGTGCTGGTAGGGTATTTCCTCACGCTTTACCTAGTGCCGATCAGCCATGCTGCGTTCCGCGAGTGGCAATTTGAGATTCGCAACCAGATGGCCGGCCTGCTGCTGCAGGAAGGCGTGTTCTCTGCAGTGGGTGAGGATCTCACCGTCTATGCCCGCACCCGCGAGTTGGACGGCACGCTGCGCGGCATTCTGGTGCATGATGCGCGCGAGCGTGGCGCGCCGGTCACCATCCTGGCCGAGGCAGGGCGGATTACCAATGGACCTGAAGGCCCGCGCGTGACGCTGATGAACGGCCAGCGCCAACAACTCGAACGCAATCCTGCCGGCGGCGTGCGGCTGAATGTTCTCAGTTTCAGCGAGAACAGCCTGGATCTGGCACGTGCTAATCGAGCCGAGCAGAATCGCTTCCGCAATGCCCAGGAGCGCGGCCTGACCGACCTTTTGTACCCCGAGCCCGAGGTCTCCATCCGTGACCGAAGGCGTTTCCGGGCCGAGGCGCATCAGCGCATGTCCAACCCGTTAACCGGGTTTTCTTTGGCGCTGCTCGGCCTCGCAGTCGCGCTCACCGGGGAGTTCCAGCGCTTCGGTGGCGGGCTGAAGCTGTTCATGGGCTCGGCGCTGGTGGTGGCGCTGCTGGCTGTGGGGCTGATTGCCAATAGCGCTGCTGCGCGCAGTAACACATTGATTCCCCTGGTCTGGATCCACGCAATCCTGCCCGGATTGGTCTCGGCCTGGGTGATTTCGGGGATGCCTGGCTGGCGGCGCAGCACCCGCATTCCGGCGCTCGCGGCGGCACGGGCATGACCTTCGCTCAGACCCTCACGCTCTATGTCGGGCGCCGATTCCTGCTATCCAGCATCACGATGCTGACAACGCTGACGTTGCTTGTCTCGCTCTTCGATTTCATCGAGTTGCTGCGCCGCGCCGCCACCCGCCCCGATGCCAGCTTTGCGCTCGTGGCCTCCATCGCCGGGCTGCGGATGCCCTTTCTTTCCATCCAGATCATGCCCTTCGCCATCCTGCTGGGCGGTATCCTGGCCTTCTGGCGGCTGACGCGTTCTTCCGAACTGATCGTGGCGCGCGCCACCGGTGTTTCGGCCTGGGGCTTCCTGCTGGGGCCCATCGTGGTGGCGCTGACCTTTGGCGGCCTCGCCATCACCGCCATCTCGCCGGTCTCATCGGCCATGCTGTCGCGCGCCGAGCGGCTGGAGGCGACTTTTCTGCGCGCTGGTGGCGGTGTGACCGCATTGGCCGGCGGCAGGCTGTGGTTGCGTCAGGCTGATCGTGAACTGGAGCCGGGCGGTGTGGCCATCATTTCCGGTAGACCCACCGTGCTGCTTTCCTCCCGCCGCAACCTCGATTTCAGTATCGAGGATGTGACGATCTGGCGGCTTTCGGCCAATGATCGGGCGTTGCAGCGCATCACTGTGCCGCGCGCGCAGCTGTTACCCGGGCGATGGGTTCTGGAAAACGCGGTGCTGTTTGGGGCGGACCGACTGCCCATGCCTCCCACCACTTTGACCATTGCCACTGACCTCACGCCTGACCGCATCGAGGACAGCTTCGCTTCGCCCGATACGCTCAGCTTCTGGGCCCTGCCGGGTTTCATCGCGATTCTGGAACAGGCAGGTTTCTCGGCCATCCGGCACCGGTTGCAATTTCAGTCCCTATTGGCGCTGCCGGCGCTGTCGGTGGCCATGGCGCTGCTGGCGGCGGGATTTTCAATGCGGCCCTCGCGCCAGGGTGGCGTGGCGCGGATGCTGGGGGCGGGCGTTGCGGCCGGCTTCGCGCTCTTCGTGCTGGACAAGGTTACTGCCGAATTTGGTGAATCTGGAGCCTTACCGGTTTGGCTGGCGGCCTGGGCGCCCTGTACTGCGGGATTGCTTCTGTCCATGGGGCTGTTGCTGCATCTGGAGGATGGGTAGAGCTTTCCCATGGCAGCTCCCACCCCTCCCCAAAAGGCCGCTCCAACCCGCTTCGGCACCAGCCGGCGGCGAGGTTTGGCGGTGCGACTTGCCGGCAAGGCCCGACGTCTGCTCATGCCATGTGCGTGGCTGTTCAGTGTTTGCCTGATTGGCCCGCTGGAAGCACAGACTGGCCGAACCTTCTCTGACCCCAATGCAATGGGCTCGCCGCTTGACCGCAGCGGGATCGTTTCCTCGCCCGTGGAAACAAACCCGAGGGCCTTGCCAGGCAGCCCGTCTGTGGCTTCCCCCACTGCGGGCGCTAGGCCCGCCACCCCGCAGGCCAACAACAACGCTCCCGTCACCTTCACTGCCGATGAGGTGGAGTATGACCGCGAGCGCGGCATCGTTACTGCCCGCGGCCGGGTCGAGGCTTGGCAGAATGAGCGCATCCTGCGCGCCGATATCTTCATCTATGACCGGGATACTGGCATTGCCACGGTGCGCGGCAACGTCCAGGTCATGGAGGCCGATGGCCAGATCCTTTTCGCCGATGAGGCCGAACTGGGCGAAGGCTTTCGCGAGGGTGTGCTGACCGGCGTGCGCGCATTGCTCGCGGCCAATGCCCGGCTCGTTGCCAATGGCGCCCGCCGCACCCCAGTGGCAGTGCCAGTGGGCGCCCCCCCGGGCACGCGGCCCACCACCGTCACCGACCTCACCCGCGTGGTCTATTCCTCCTGCAACCTCTGCGAGAGCGACCCCAGCCGGCCGCCGCTGTGGCAGGTGCGTGCCCGCACAGCGACCCAGGACACCGATGTGCAACGTGTGGCCTATCGTGATGCGCGGCTGGAGGTCTATGGCATGCCGGTGCTCCTGACGCCGTTCTTCTCGCACCCCGATCCGCAATCGCCGCGCTCCTCTGGCCTGATCTTTCCAGCAACTGGCAGCACCCGCTTCCTGGGCGGCTTCACCCGGATTCCATATTTCTGGGCGATCGATGAGCAGTCGGATCTAACATTGAGGGCGACCCTTGCGACCCGCCAGTCACCCAATCTCGCCGCCGAGTACCGCCGCCGCTTCAACAATGGTGATATCCAGATCCAGAGTAGCCTGGGCTACTTCAACGGTAATGACAATAACGGTCAGAAGAGTATGGCTGGCCATATTTTTTCTCGTGCGCGGTTTCATCTCGATGAGAACTGGCGCGTCGGGCTGGAGGTAAACCGCGCTGCAAGCGACACTTATTTGCGCACCTATGAATTCGAATTCCGTCGCGTGCTGACCAGCATGGCCTATCTGGAAGGTTTTTGGGGTACAGAGGGTTATGTCCGCGCCGATGCCCGTGTCTATCAGGGCTTGCGGGCCAGTGATAACCAACAGTCGTTTCCGATTGTCGGTCCTAATGCCTATGGCGAATACGCTCCGCGGGACATGGTCTTTGGCGGGTTTCTGCAAGCTGATACTGGTTTTTTGGCCATCAATCGCCAGCTCGGGGCATATGACCAGCGGCTGGCCACCCGCGTGGGCTGGCGGCGCGAGGAGGTGGACCCGGTGGGCGGGTTGTGGAACTTTCGCATGCAGGGCGATGCGCGCGCCTACAACGCCGGCCGCCAGCAACTAAACCCGAATTATCTTACTGATGCCAACGGCCAGAGCGCGGTTGGCAATTTCCGCGCTGCCGCCGATTGGCGCATGCCGCTCGTCCGCGACTGGGGAGAATGGGGCCAGCAAACTATCGAGCCTCGGGTACAGGTCGTGGGCGGGCCCAATACCGGTTTCCAGGGCCGCTACCCGAACGAAGACAGCATCGACTACGAATTCACCGACGCCACCCTATTCAACCTTAACCGCTTTAATGGTCGTGACCGGCAAGAAGGCGGTATGCGGGTGGATTATGCGCTGCGCCAGGCCTGGAATTTTCCCAATGGCGGCATGATTGAAGCCTTGGCCGGCCAATCGCTGCGGCTGCACAAGGACAGCACCTTCGCAGCTGGCACCGGCCTGGAACACCGTAACAGTGATTATGTCGGCCGGCTGACCGTGGCGCCCACCAGTTGGTTCAATGTCTCCACCCGCGCGCGACTTGACAGTCAGAGCGGCGCGAACAATTTCAACGACTTTATTGCTAGCACCAGCTTCCGCAATGTTCTGGGGCTGGATCATCTGGGGCTGCAGGGCGGCTATCTGTATTCGCCGCCGTTGCCCTACATCACGCCGGTCCGCACGCGCAATGAGGTTCTGGCTGGCTTTAGTGCCTCCACCCGCACCGCTTCAGGTTCCAATTGGCGAATTAATGTGTCGGCACGCTATGATCTTGATATAGATCGACCAGTTATGATTCAGGGTTCGGCCGGCTATGAGGATGAGTGTTTCATTCTCGAGACAAGCTTTATCCGCCGCTTTTCGAGGAACGAGACGACTCGTCAGCAATATGCTGGCAACAACTTTATTCTTGTCCGTCTGGCCTTCAAGACGCTGGGACAATATGGCTTCAGGGCGCTCTGACGATGGATGCACCGCGTTTCACGATCCTGGCCGTGGAGCGGCGCGAATGGCCCTTTCTGCTGCGGATGCCCTTTCGCTTTGGCGTCATCACGGTGCGCGACGGGCGACAGGCCGTGCTACGGGTGCGCATTCGCACCGAGGGCGGTCTGGAGGGCTGGGGCGTTTCGGCCGAGACACTGGCGGCGAAATGGTTCGACAAGAACCAAGCGCTGAGTGATGCCGACAATATGGACCAGCTGCGCCGCGCGCTGGAAATCGCCTGTGAGGCCGGGCTGGGGCATGGCCCGGATACCGCCTGGGGGCATTATGCCAATCGCTACACTGCCCATGTGGCCGCCTGCGGGGCTGAGGCGCTTAACCCGCTGATCGCGGCTTATGGCCAATCGCTGCTCGACCGTGCCTGTTTCGACGCTTTGCTCAAGCTGGTGGAATTGCCCTTCCACACCGCCATGCGCGGCAATCTGGGCGGCATGGCGGCGCATGATATCATCGCCGATCTGGCTGATTTCGATGTGGGCGGCATGCTGGGCCCCATCGCCGCCCCAAGCCGCATCCATGCCCGCCACACGGTGGGGCTGGTGGACCCCATCACCGCCGCCGATGTGGCCGAGCGCGTGGATGACGGACTGCCCGAAACCCTGGAGGAGGTAGCCCGGCATTACGGCCATCGCTGGTGGAAGCTGAAAGTGGGCGGCAATCTAGCGGCCGATATCGACCGCCTCTGTCAGATCGCGGCGGTGCTTGATGCCGGGCCGGTCTATCAGGCAAGCCTGGATGGCAATGAGCAATATGCCGATGGCGAAAGCGCTTTGGCGCTGTGGCAGTCGATGATGGCGGAGCCGCGCCTCGCCCGGCTCTGTGCCAGTATCGCCTATATTGAGCAGCCTGTGGCCCGCGCCCGGGCGCTGGACACCTCCATGGGTGCGCTGGCAAAGGCGCGGCCGGTGATCATCGATGAGAGCGATGGCGACCTCTCAGCCTTCGTCACGGCGAAGGGGTTGGGCTATGCCGGGGTTTCCACCAAGGCCTGCAAGGGGTTTTGGCGGAGTTTCGTGAACCATGCGCGCTGCCGCGCCTGGAACGACGCAGGCGGCAATTACTTCATGTCGGCCGAGGATTTGACCACGCTGGCCGGGGTATGCGTGCAGCAGGACCTCGCCCTGGTCAGCGCCCTGGGGTTGCGCCATGTCGAGCGCAATGGCCACCACTTCATCGCCGGCTTCCAGGGGCGGCCGAAGGCCGAGGCGGTGCGCTTCATGGAGGCGCATCCTGGGCTCTACGCCGATACTGCCCAGGGCCCCAGGCTGGCGATCCGCGATGGTGTGCTGGATATTGCCTCTATTGCCATGCCGGGTTTTGGCGCGGCGGAAGAGCCCGATTTTTCGGCAATGGAGCCTATGCCCCCGGCGGCCTGGCCGAAGAAATAGTGCCGGTCATGGGGCTGGACGGATCAGCCCGGTAATCCTTCGGCATCCGCCCCGCCAGATAGGCTGCCCGCCCCGCCATCACCGCGTGTTTCATGGCAACGGCCATCATCACCGGGTCCTGCGCATGGGCAATCGCGCTGTTCAGCAGCACCGCATCGCAGCCCAACTCCATGGCCAGGGCGGCGTCACTCGCCGTGCCAATGCCGGCATCGACCAGCACGGGAACCTTGGCATTCTGCTTGATGCTGCGGATCATATAGGGGTTGACCACCCCCATGCCCGAACCAATGGGCGCGCCGAGTGGCATAATGGCCACGCAGCCCATCTCTTCCAATCGCTTAGCGGCCAGCGGGTCATCAGCACAATAGACCATCACTTCGAAATTATCGGCGATCAGCGCGGCTGCGGCCTCAAAAGTGCCGACCATGTCAGGGTAGAGGTAGGGCGGGGGGCCGAGCACCTCCAGCTTCACCAGGTTCCAGCCCCCGGCCTCACGAGCCAGGCGCAGCGTGCGCACGGCATCCTTCGCGGTGTGGCAGCCAGCGGTGTTGGGCAGATAGGTGTACTGCGTGGGGGAGACAAAATCCTGCAGCATGGGCGCCGAGGCATCGCCAATATTCACCCGTCGCACGGCCACGGTGACAATCTCGGCGCCGCTGGCGGCGGTGGCGGCGGCGGTCTCCTCCAGTGATTTATAGCGGCCGGTGCCCACGATCAGGCGTGAGGTGAATTTGCGACCGGCGACTTCCCAGGCGTCATCCATGGGCTTCAGCCCCCCCCGATGAAATGCACGATTTCCAACTGGTCCCCCGCTGCGAGACGGGTATCGGCATAGGTGCTGCGCGGCACGATTTCCTCGTTGCGCTCCACGGCCACTTTGCGCGTGTCCAGGCCAATTTCACGCAGCAAATCTGCCACTGTGGCGGCTGCAACGGCGCGGGGTTCTCCGTTCAGAGTTATGGCAATCTCCATGGTAGTCTATGTGGCGCTGGTTGGGCGCGGGGGCAAGCGGGCCAGCGCTGGCTCAGCGCTGGCACCGCGCGGCATGTCCATGCTAACGAGCGTGTCCGAGATGACAGGCGCCGCATGACACCTCCGCTAGACAATACCCCCTTCACGCCGCTGGCGCCTGGCAAATTCGCAGATGCAGCGGTCACGTTGAAGGGCGAGCGCCGCGCCAGTGTGGCGTTTGGCGGGCTTTCCACCCTGTGGGTAAACACCGGCACCTTGTGCAATATCACTTGCGCCAATTGTTATATCGAGAGCAGTCCGCGCAATGATGCGCTGGTCTATATCTCAACGGCCGAGATGCTGGCCTTCCTAGACGAGGCCGCTGAACGGCGCGAACCACTGGAGGAGGTGGGCTTTACCGGCGGTGAGCCCTTCATGAACCGCGACTTGGTCCCAATGCTGGAGGCGGTGCTGGCCCGCGGCCTGCGTGCCCTGGTGCTGACCAACGCCATGAAGCCCATGCGCCAGTGCGAGGCGGGCCTGGTGCGCCTGCGCGAGTATTACGGCGATAGGCTGACCCTGCGCGTCAGCCTCGACCATTTCGATGCGGCACTTCATGACCAGGAGCGCGGCGCCGGCAGCTTCGCCATTGCGATCGAAGGGTTGGCTTGGTTGGCACGCCATGGTTTCAAAGTTCATGTCGCCGGCCGTGCGGATTTCGGCGATGCCGCCACGCGGGAGGGCTTTCGCGCGCTCTTCGCCGCCCATGGCATTGGTATCGACCCAATGGACCCTGTGGCGCTGATGCTCTTCCCCGAAATGGACGCCCGGGTGGACGTGCCCGAAATTACCGAGGCCTGCTGGGGTATCCTGGGCAAATCGCCCGATAGCCTGATGTGCGCCTCCTCGCGCATGGTGGTGAAGCGCCGCGGCGCGGCGCGGCCGGCGGTGCTGGCCTGCACCCTCTTGGCCTATGATCAGCGCTTCGAACTCGGTGCGACCCTTGCTGATGCAGCGCGGCCTGTTGCGCTGAACCATCAGCATTGCGCGAAATTCTGCGTTCTGGGCGGTGCTGCCTGCTCCAGGTGATGACCGACGTTGACGCGCGGGGAGCGCTTCGGCATTGCAGGGGTAACAAACCCGGAGATTCGCATGATCCGCCGCCTCATTCTGCTGGCCCCCATCGCCCTTGCCATGGCCGGTTGCGCCTCGCCTGATCTCGAAGCCCGAAACGAGCCTCCGGTGATCATTTTCTTCACTGGCGACAGCGCAGCCTTGGAAGAATCGGGCGTTGCACTCATCCGCGCTGCTGCCGCCACCGCCGCCCGCCACCCCAATGCCTCGGTGCGCGTGCTGGGCTTCGCTGACCCCGAGGGTGGCCAGCGGTTTAATCAGGCGCTCAGCCGCGCCCGGGCCGAGCATGTGGCCAATCACTTGATCGAGAGTGGCGTCGCGGCCAACCGCGTGCGCACTGTGGCCCGCGGCCCGGTGCCCTTCGAGTTTATGGAGATGGAATCCCGCCGGGTGGAAATCCGCTTCGGCGAGTGATCGCCGAACCGGGACAAATCCTCCGCCAGGTTTTTGGTTACGCGGCGTTCCGGCCGCAGCAGGCGGAGATTGTGGCGCATGTGATGGCCGGTGGCTCGGGGCTTGTGCTTATGCCCACCGGCGGCGGCAAGTCGCTATGCTTTCAGGTGCCGGCCTTGTGCATGCCGGGCCTGGCGGTGGTTGTATCCCCGCTCATCGCGCTGATGGAGGATCAGGTGGCGGCGCTGCGCCAGCAGGGCGTGGCGGCGGCCGCTTTGCACTCCGATATTGATGACGAGGCCCGGCGCGATATTCGCCGGCAAATGGGCGATGGCAGCCTGAAGCTGCTTTATGTCTCGCCCGAGCGGCTGACCATGGACGGCACGATTGAAAGTCTGGGCCGGCGCGATATCGCGCTTTTCGCCATCGACGAGGCGCATTGCGTCAGCCAATGGGGCCATCATTTCCGGCCGGAATACCGCGCGTTGACGGTGTTGGCTGAGCGTTTTTCCAACGTCCCGCGTCTGGCGCTGACCGCCACCGCCGATGCCCGCACGGTCGAGGACATCCGCAGCCAACTCTCGCTGCAGGAAGCACCGGTGTTTCGCGGCGGCTTCGACCGGCCGAATATTTTTGTCCGCGCGGCCCCACGTGAGCAGGAGCGCGCCCAATTGCGCAGCTTCATCAACCGCGTCTCCGATGGGCGCGGGGCTGGCATTGTCTATTGTGGCAGCCGGGCGAAAACCGAATCGACCGCCGAATGGCTGCGCAAGGACGGGATGGACGCGCTGCATTTCCACGCCGGCATGGATGGCGCCGATAAGCGCGCCCATCACCGCCGCTTTGCCCGCGGCGATGCCGTGGTGATGTGCGCTACCATTGCCTTTGGCATGGGCATCGACCGGCCGGATGTGCGTTGGGTGGCGCATACCGACCTGCCGCGCTCGCCTGAGAGTTGGTACCAGGAAATTGGCCGCGCCGGGCGCGACGGGCTGCCGGCTGAGGCGCTGCTGCTTTATGGCGCGGGCGATATTGCCATCGCGCGCCACCGCATTCAGGAAAGCCCGGCCAGCGACGAGCAGAAGCGTATCGAGCGTTCCCGACTGGAGGCGATGGTGGCCATTGCCGAGGCCGCAACCTGCCGGCGGCGGATTTTGCTGCGCTGTTTTGGCGATGATCTGGAACAGGATTGCGGCCGCTGCGATGTATGCGCCCACCCACCGAAGCTGTGGGACGGTACTGTGGCGGCGCAAAAGCTGCTCTCTGCTGTGGTGCGCACCGGCCAGCGCTTCGGCTTGGGGCATGTGATCGACGTGCTGCGCGGCCGGCTGACCGACAAGGTGGCGCAGCATGGCCATGACCAATTGCCCACCTTCGGCGTTGGCAAGGATGTGTCGGACGTGACCTGGCGCGGCGTGGCTCGGCAGCTTGTAGCGCAGGGCGCCCTGGACGTTGCGGTGGAAAATCACGGCGAATTGCTGCCCACCGAGGCCGCGCGGCCCATTCTGAAGGGGCAGGCCGCGGTGATGATGCGGGCCGATATGATCGAGACCGGCACCGCCGCCCCGCGTGACCGTGAACGTGCTGCCCCGGTGACCAGCGACAACCCTGCCTTCGAAGCGCTGCGGGAATGGCGCAAATCCGAGGCCAAGGCCCAAAGCGTGCCGGCCTATGTCATCTTCCATGATCGGACGCTGGCCGAGATCGCCGAGCGTATGCCTGCCAACCTGGACCAACTCGCCGAGGTGCCGGGTGTGGGCGCGACCAAGCTGGAGCGCTACGGCGATGCGGTGTTGGAGGTCATGCGCCGGGTTTGAAAAGGCTCAGCCGATGCCCAGCACATCCTTCATGTCATAGAGCCCGGCAGGCTGGCAGGCAGCCCAATGCGCTGCCCGCACCGCCCCCACGGCATAGGATGCGCGATCAAAGCTGCGATGCCCGAGGGTGATATGCTCGGAGCCTGCGGCGAAGATCAGCGTGTGCTCACCCACCACTTGGCCGCCACGCAGCGCCGCGAAGCCGATCGTGCCGGTGCCGCGTGCGCCGGTATGGCCATCGCGGCCTGATTCGCGGCCCGCTGCCTCCAGCGTGGTGCCGCGCCCCCGTGCCACGGCCCGGCCCAGGCCAATGGCTGTGCCCGATGGTGCATCCACCTTCTGGCGGTGATGCATTTCCACGATCTCCGCGTCGTATTGCGCGGCCGGTAGGGCGGCGGCCATGCGCTCGGCAATGGCGAACATGATGTTCACGCCCGGGGCGAAATTCGCGGCATAGACGATGGGGGCTTGCTTCGCGGCTTCGGCCACCGCCGCTTCCTCGGCCGCTGATAGCCCGCTGCTGCCCAGGATGAAGGCTTTTTGCGCCCGGGCTGCGGCGGCGGCATGGGCGCGCGCGGCATGGGCGTGGGAAAAATCGATCACCGCATCGCTGGCGGCGAAGAGGGCATCGGCATCGGCCAGGATGGTTATGCCCGTTGGCGCCTCGCTGCCTGGGCGGATCGTGCCGCCCACCAACGTGGCGCCCACCGACGTCACCTCACGGGCCAGGAGTTGCCCCATGCGACCCGTGATGCCGATAATGCCAATGTTCAATGCCATGTCGAAACCCTCAATATACCAAATGGGCTCAGATAAGCTGCATAGCTGCGCGATGCGCAACCGGGCCCAGGCCGCAGAGCCTGGGCAGATCATCCAGACAACCGATACCGGCACCCAGCCGGCGCTGATGCAGGGCGCATCCAAGACCTATTGGGAGACGAGCAGCGCATCCATGGCGAAGCAGAGCGCCAAAGTAGCGGCGGGGAGTAACCCCGCGCCGCTCAGGTGGCCAGGTGGCGGAACATATTGCGCCGGGCCTCGTCATCCATCTCTGCCTTGAAGGCGTGACGGTCCTTCAGCGCATTGGCCCGCTCGGCCGCGGGCCGGGCATTGATGGCTGCGAAGTGGCGCTTGACATTGGGCAGCGCATCGAAGGCCTCGGCGCCGAGGACGAAACCCGCCGCGCGCTCCCAGCCCCAGGCCGCCATGTCGACGATCGAGTAGCTGTCGCCCACCAGCCAGTCGCGGCCCTCAAGCCTCTCGTTCAGGATCGACCAATGCCGCTTCGCCTCGAAGGCGTAGCGCTTGATGGCGTAGTCGATCTTCTCGGGTGCGTGGTGGGTGAAATGCACAGCCTGGCCGGAATAGGGGCCGATGCCGCTGGAGATGAAGAACATCCAAGACAGGCTCTCACCGCGCAATTCTGGCGCGGGCAGGAATTTTCCTGTCTTTTCAGCTAGATAGAGCAAGATGGCATTGGAATCGAAGATCGGCTTGCCATCATCGGTGATGGCGGGCGCCTTGGCGTTTGGATTGATGGCGAGGAATTCGGGCTTGTGCTGATCGCCCCTGCGGGTGTCGACCGGCACGGCCTCATAGGCCAGGCCAGCCTCTTCAAGATAGAGCGCGACCTTCATCGGGTTGGGCGCCAGGCTATAATAGAAACGCAGCATCAAAGGGTTCCTCCTTGTTTTGGCCTCGGCGAGATATGGGGTTGCGCGCTGGAGTTTTGCAGGCGCTGTCGTTAATCAATCATCCAGGGGCGGGATGTAAACCGGAGTGCTTCGGGGCATTGGCCGGGGCGTCGCGTCATTCTTTGTCGCGAAACGCAACTTGCAGCTGGTTGTGCTTCCAAAATTCGGCTGGGGTGTTAACTTATACCCTCTCCAGACACTCCAGATACCTGTCTCCATTTTTGAAAAGTTGGAACCCCTCGCATGCCGATAAAGGCCAAAATTGGAACGACAGGGCTGATCGCCAGCGCCTTCGCTGCCGGCCTCGTCGCCGGGCCGCTGGTCGCTGCCTGGGCACAGGATGGCGGCCGAGCCGAGACCTATCGCCTGCTGAACCTGTTTGGCGATGTGTTCGAAAGGGTGCGTGCCGAATATGTCGAGCCGGTGGGTGACCGTGATCTGATCGAGAACGCGATCAATGGCATGCTCACTGGGCTGGACCCGCATTCCTCCTATCTGAACCCGCGTAATTTCCGCGACATGCAGGTGCAAACGCGGGGCGAATTTGGTGGCCTGGGCATCGAAGTGACGCAGGAAGCCGGCTATATCAAGGTGATATCGCCGATTGATGAAACCCCAGCGGCACGCGCCGGCGTGCGGCCGGGTGACATCATCACCCATCTCAATGGTACGACCACGCAGGGCCTGACGTTGCAGGAAGCTGTTGAGCAGATGCGCGGCGAGCGTGGCAGCACCATTCGCCTGACCATTCGGCGCGAGGGCAGCGAGCGGCCGGTGGAGGTGTCCATCACCCGCGATGTGATCCGTCCGCAGGTTGTGCGCTTCCGGATGGAGGGCAATGACGTGGGCTATCTGCGCATGTCCTCCTTCAACGAGCAGACCGACGCGGCACTGCGCCGCGGCGTGCAGGCTCTGCGCAGCCAGGCTGGTACCAACCTGCGCGGCTTCATCCTCGATATGCGCAACAATCCCGGCGGCCTGCTCGACCAGGCTGTGCAGGTGAGCGATGACTTTCTCGAACAGGGTGAAATCGTCTCCACCCGCGCCCGTCGTTCGGAGGATGCGCAGCGCTGGAATGCGCGCGCCGGGGACATTGCGGGCGGCCTGCCTATCGTGGTCCTGATCAATTCGGGCAGCGCTTCGGCCAGTGAGATCGTGGCCGGCGCCCTGCAGGACCACCGGCGCGCCATCGTCATAGGCACCCGCAGCTTCGGCAAGGGCTCGGTGCAGACGGTGATGCCGCTGGGCCCGAATGGCGCAATCCGCCTGACCACAGCGCGCTACTTTACCCCTTCTGGCCGTTCCATCCAGAACACCGGCATCGAGCCGGATATCGAAGTGCGGGCAACCCGGCAGGAAGCGGCCCCGCCCGTCCCGCGGGAGCGGGAGGCGGATCTGCGTCGCTCACTTCGCAATGAGGGCGGGGTCAATACCGCTACGATCACACCGCCGCCGCCGATCAACCTGCCCGCCAATATCCTTGAGCAGGTGGTGCGCGAACCGGCCGAGGGCGCACCCGCCTTCGACCCTACCAAGCCAGAGACCGATTTCCAGTTGCAACAGGCTGCGGCACTGCTTCGCCTCATGCCGCCAGGTACCAATCTGCAGCGGCGTGCACAACGCTAGCGCCGCCAAAGCTGGGCCCGCGGCGATGAAGGGCATGTGGGTGGGCTGGCAGGGGCTGGGCCTGTTCTGGCTGGTTGTGTTTGTCGTTATCGTGTTGGCCGGTGTGACGGCCAGCCTCCTTCCAGAGCCCAATGGCACTCTGGGCGTGGGCGCGCCGCCTGCCAGCATGGCCGATATTGTGCCGGTCCCGCCCCCAGCCTCGCCTTTGGGCCATACCACCGCTGCCCCTGATCCTGACCTGATGGAGGCTGGGCCGCACGGCGCATTGCCGCGTATCGCCACGAATGGTCGGACCTCAATGCTGGCCTATGCCCATCTGCCGGAGGCGCGGGACAGCCAGCAGCCTCGCATTGCGATGATCGTGGGTGGCGTGGGCCTTAACCCCGGTATCGCCGAGCAGGCCGTCCAGCAATTGCCGCCTAGCGTGGTGCTGGCAATCAACCCCTACTCTCAGCGCCTCCCCGCCCTGCTGTCACAGGCGCGCAGCCGTGGCTTCGAGATGCTGGTGGCGCTGCCGATGGAATCGCGCGGCCACCCGCAGAATGATGCGGGCGATCGCGCATTGCTGACCACGCTCGCCCCCGCGGTCAATCGCGATCGCCTGTTCTGGATCCTCAGCCGCTTCCAAGGCTATGTCGGCGCGCTGGGCGCGCTAGGCCCGCTGCGCGGCGAACGCTTCGCGGCACTCAGCGAGCCCTTCCTGGCCATGCAGGACAGCTTGCGGATGCGCGGCCTGCTCTATATCGATGCCCGCCCGGGGGAGCCCCATCCGGCGCGGGCCTGGGGCCGCACCATCGATATCGTGATCGACGAACCGGCGGATCGCCGCACGATCGACCTCAATCTTGCGGCCCTCGAGCGCAGGGCGCGTGAGCGCGGCGCGGCGGTGGGCCTGGGCACTGATATCACGCCCATCCTGATCGAGCGTATCGCCCGCTGGGCCGCCGGATTGGAGGAGAGGGGCATGATGCTCGCCCCGATCTCATCGATGATCCAACGCCCGGTGGCTCAGCCGTAGCAGCCCTGTCCGGGCGTCAGGCCCCCTCCAGCGGCGCAGCCTGCGGTTCGGCCACCAGGTGGGAGACGACGCCTGCGCGCGGTGAGAGAAGCGCAAGCTGCAACGCCGCATGCCCTATCAACTTGGTGAATTCCTGGAAGGCGCAGAATGGTATCGTCGTGACGAAGAAGACGGCCGCCATGGCGAGCAGGCGGGTGAGGTGATCGTGGCCAGGCGCCAGGCTGCCGATGAAGGACCCGCCATGCCTCATGCCGAGCGCCACATCCTCGAAAACGTATGGCACGACCAAGATGGGTGCCAGCAGAAATGCATGGGCTTTGATTATCTCTTCGGCTTTTTGGGCGGCGACACGAGTCAGTGGCGACCCGGCAACCTATTCCGCAATACCTCACTCATCCATCCCTTTGCCGACAATCCTGGCTTCAATTTGCCCACCGCAATGGCCGATGACGCCATCGCCTATATCCGCACCCAGACAGAGATCGCGCCGGCGCGGCCCTGGTTCATCCACTACGCTCCGGGCGGCACCCATGCGCCGCACCAGCCTACCCGCTAATGGGTGGAGCGGATCGAGGCGCTGAACCTCTTCAGTGACGGCTGGGAGCGGCTGCGCGAGCGCATCTTCGCCAATCAGCAGCGGCTGGGCGTCATCCCGGCCAATGCCCAACTCGCCCCCTGGCCCGATTTCCTGCAACGCTGGGAGAGCCTGTCGGAGGGCGAAAAGCGGCTCTTCATCCGTCAGGCCAATGTCTATGCTGCGTACCTTGCCAATACCGATCATCAGATTGGCCGGGTAATCGCCGAGGTTGAGCGCTGGGGCCAGCTGGACAATACGCTCATCATCTGTGTCAGCGGTGATAATGGCAGCAGCGCCGAGGGTTGCTGCCGCAACCCGACAGCCGTTCGGTGGGCGAGGCTGCGGGCGGCGGCCTTGCGGGCGCTGGATTCTCTGCCCCCGGCCAATCGGCTGCACGCCGCACGGTTGCTGGAGGATGCCACAAGGCTGGTGCGAATAGAGGCGGCGCGCGCCCTGGCCTCAGTGCCACTGAGCGCCATGCCGGCCGCCGCACGTCCCGCCTTCGCCAGGGCATGGGAGGAGCTTTTAGCGAGCGAGCGGGTCGCCGCCGAGCGGCCGGAGGCGCAGGTGAATATCGCCGGCTTGCTGGCCGCGCGGGGTGACCAGGTGGGCGCTGAGGCCGCCTATCGCGCGGCGCTGGCGCGTGATGCGGCCTTTCTGCCGGCATTGGTGAATTTGGCGGGCTTCGAGGAGGCGCGCGGGCGGATGGAACCTGCGCTGAGCCTGCTGCGGCAGGCCGTGATGGCGCATCCGGATGCGGCGGATGCGCATTTCGCTCTGGCGCTCTTCCATGTCCGCCGTGGCGAGGTTGCGCAATCGCTGGAGACCCTGGCGGCCTCGGCGCGGCTGGCGCCAGAGGAGCCGCGCTATCGCTTTACTCAGGCCCTGGCGCTGCAACGCCTGGGCCGCGCGGCGGAGGCTCGATCAGCGCTGAGATGGCTGTTGGAGCACCATCCGCGCCATCGCGACGGCCTGATGGTGTTGGCGGGCCTGCTGCGCGAGCAGGGTGACCTAGCAGGGGCGGAGCGCATGGCCGAAGCGGCGGTGGCACTGAACCCGGCGGACCGGGAGGCAGCGGCCCTGCGGGCGCAATTGCGTGGCGCGCGCTAAGGCAGGTTCACCCTCAGGCGACCTCGGCCTTCAGCACCTCGCCCGCCAGATACAGGCTGCCGCAGATCAGCACCCGCCCCGGCGGCGCATGCGGCAACATGGCCAGGGCCTCTGCCACCGTGCCGCCCGCCCGCGCCGCACCGCCGCTGGCCGAAACGATCTCGGACACATCCATGGCCAAATGTTGGCCTAGTTCTCGCACGGCCAGCAGGCTTGTCGCGAAGGGTAGCAGGGGCGCGATAAACCCCGCCGCCCCCTTGCCCGATTTCATACCCACCAGAATATGCAGCGGCTTATCGGACCAACTGGGCAGATGCGCCGCCAATGCCGCGCCGGCGCCAGGATTATGGCCACCATCTAACCAAAGCTCATGCGGCGCCACGCGGGCGGCCAGCGCGCCATTGAGGCGCTGGATGCGCGCGGGCCATTCCGCCCGGGCCACGCCGCGCTGGATCGCCGCATCATTCAGCCATGCCGGCCCCCAGGCACGCAGCGCGGTGATGGCAATGCCGGCATTGTCGCGCTGATGCACGCCGGGCAGGCCAAGCGGCGGCAGGGCCAGGCCATTATAGCCCGCCGTATCCATCACCCAGGCTTCGCCTCGGGCCAGAAGAGACGCGCCTTGGGCAGCGGTGACATCGCGCAAGACCGCCATTGCCTCGGGCGCCTGAAAGCCGGTGGCGCAGGGCACGCCGGCCTTGATGATGCCGGCCTTTTCGAAGGCGATTTTTGCCAGGCTCTCGCCCAGGAAATCCATGTGGTCCATGGAAATGCTGGTGATTGCGGTCGCCACCGGCCGGGCCACCACATTGGTGGCGTCAAACCGCCCGCCGAGCCCCACCTCCAGCACCAGAAGATCTGCCTTCACCCGGGAGAACAGCAGCAGCGCCACCGCCGTGGTCACCTCGAATACGGTGATGGGCTCGGCGCCATTCACCCGCTCCACCTCCCCCAGCGCATCGGCCAGCACGGCCTCCTCCACCAGCGCCCCGGCCAGGCGGATGCGTTCATGGAAGCGCACCAGATGCGGCGAGGTATAGACATGCACCCGCTGCCCGGCTGCCTCGGCGATGGCGCGCAGGAAGGCGCAGGTGCTGCCCTTGCCATTGGTGCCTGCGACATGGATGACCGGCGGCAGCGCCCGCTCGGGGTGACCGAGCTTTGCCAGCAATGCCTCCAGCCGGCCCAGGCTGAGATCGATCAGCTTGGGGTGCAGCGCGTGCAGGCGATCGATAATGGCCTCGCTGCGGCCGGAGCCTTTCACGCTGGCGCCGGCAGGGCGGCCTGGGCGGCGGCGGGCGGCGGTATATCGGCCACCCGCAGCAGGCTGATCACCTGCGCCAGCGTGGCACGCATCTCGCCACGCTTCACCACCATGTCGAGAATGCCATGGGCGAGCAGATACTCCGCTCGTTGAAAACCCTCGGGCAGTTTTTCCCGCACCGTGCTCTCGATCACCCGCGCGCCGGCAAAACCGATCAGCGCCCCGGGCTCGGCGATCTGGATATCACCCAGCATGGCGAAGCTGGCGGTCACGCCGCCCGTGGTTGGGTCACAGAGCACGACGATAAAGGGCAGCCCCGCCTCTTTCACCATGCGCGTGGCGATGACGGTGCGGGGCATTTGCATGAGGCTGACCGCGCCTTCCTGCATCCGCGCCCCGCCGGAGGCGGTGAAGACGATCAGCGGCGCATCCTGCAACACGGCCAGGCGGGCGGCTGCAACCAGCGCCTCGCCCACGCCAGCGCCCATCGAACCGCCCATGAAGCTGAACTCAAAAGCCGCCGCAACGGCGGGCTGGCCATCAATCGTGCCATGGCCCACCACCACCGCGTCATCCATGCCAGATTTGGTCTGGGCATCGCGCAGGCGCTCATTATAGCGGCGTTGGTCGCGGAAACGCAGCGGGTCGGCCGGCGCCTTCGGCAATTCAATACCCTGCCAACCCTCATCCAAGGTCAGGTCGATACGGGTACGGGCCCCCACCCGCTCATGATGGCCGCAATGGGTACAAACGTACGAATTGCGCTCCAGATCGCGGTGAAACACCATCTGTTGGCAGGCCGAGCATTGGTGCCACAGATTGTCCGGCACCTCGCGCGCGGCACCAAAAAGTGTCTTGATCTTGGGCAGGGCCCATTCGCTGATCCAGTTCATGGAGCGGGATATAGCGTTGCCAGCGGCGCTGGGGAATGGACACGAATGGACATCGTGTCGGTGGCCGGGATAATCCAGCAACAGCATGGGGATGAGCAAGATGCAGCTGGCAATGATCGGCCTGGGCCGGATGGGCGGCAATATCGCGCGGCGGCTGCTGCGCGCCGGCCATCAATGCCCGGTCTTCGACATGGATGAGACGGCGGTGGCGACGCTTGCAGCCGAGGGTGCGACCCCCGCAGCTGATTTAGCCACGCTGGTGTCCGGCCTCGCCCGCCCGCGTGCCATCTGGGTCATGCTGCCCGCCGGCGCTGTGACCGATGGCGCATTGGATACCTTGCTGCCCATGCTCGATGCGCAGGATGTGGTGATCGAAGGTGGCAATTCCTTCTGGAAAGACTCGGCCGCCCGTGCCGAAAAATTTGCCGCCAGCGGGGTGTATTACCTTGATGTTGGCACCTCCGGCGGCATCTGGGGCCTGGCGCGCGGCTATTGCCTGATGATTGGCGGCGATGCTGCTGCGGTGGCGCGGCTGGCGCCGATCTTCGAGGCGCTGGCGCCTGGCGAGGCAGCGGCCCCTGCCAATCTGCAGCGCAACAGCGACACCACGGCGCATCAGGGCTGGTTGCATTGCGGCGCCTCAGGTGCCGGGCATTATACTAAGATGGTTCATAACGGCATCGAATACGGCATGATGCAGGCCATGGCTGAGGGGCTGGACCTGTTGAAAAACGGCCCGCTGGCCATTGATGTGGCGGAAGTGACGGAAAATTGGCGCCGCGGCAGCGTGGTCAGCTCCTGGTTGCTCGACCTCACCGCCGCTGCCCTTGCCCAGCAGCCTGATCTGGCCAATTATTCCGGCCACGTCAGTGACAGCGGCGAGGGGCGCTGGACGGTGGATACTGCGGTGGAGAATGCCATCCCCACCCCGGTGCTGGCCGCGGCCCTCTTTGCGCGCTTTCGCAGCCGGCAGGAGGCGAGCTTCGCGGATAAGGCGCTTTCCGCGATGCGCCACGGTTTTGGTGGGCATCTCGAGCCCAAATGAGTTGCCGTGTCCTCCTGATGGGTGTCTCGGGCAGTGGCAAATCCACCCTGGGGGTGCAGCTGGCCGAGGCGCTGGCCATTCCCTTTGCAGATGCCGATGCCTTCCACCCGCCCGCCAACGTGGCAAAAATGGCGCGGGGCGAGGCGCTGACCGATGCCGACCGCCTGCCCTGGCTGGATGCGCTGGGCCAATGGCTGGCGGCGCAGTCAGGCGGCGGGGTGATCGGTTGCTCGGCCCTCAAGCGTGCTTATCGCGAACGACTGCGTGGCCACGTGGCCAATCTGCGCATCCTGTATCTCGCTGGCGACCCTGGGCTGATTGCCCAGCGGCAGGCCGCGCGGCAAAACCACTTCATGCCGCCCAGCCTGATGGCCAGCCAATTCGCCACGCTTGAACCCCCAGGCGCCGACGAAGCCGCCATCATCCTCGACATCACCCTCCCGCCAGACCTTCTGGCGGCCGAGGCCATCGCTCAACTGAAAGAAACACCATGACCCCCGAGACAAAAGCCAAGCTGGAAAAGATCACCACCGCCACGCTGACGACGGTGCTGCTCAAGAAAGGGCTGCGCAATGTGTGGATGCGCGGCGCCACCCCGTTCACCCCGGCAGCGCAAGGGGTGCGCCTTGTCGGCCCAGCTTTCACCCTGCGCTTCGTGCCCGCGCGCGAGGATTTGGCCACCCCGGCCTCTTGGGCCTCCCCCATCTCCACCCGTGCCGCAATCGAGGCCATGCCAGAGGGCTGCATCGCGGTGGCAGATGCCATGGGCGTGACCGATGCCGGCATTTTTGGTGACATCCTTTGCGCCCGCCTGGCCAAAAAGGGTGTGACTGCGCTGATCACGGACGGTGCGGTGCGCGATGTGGCGGGGGTGAACGGTACCGGCCTGCCGGTCTGGTGCGCCGGTGGCGCGGCGCCGCCCTCGGTGGCATCGCTGACCTTTGTTGCCTGGGAGCAGCCCATTGGCTGCGGCGGTGTGGCTGTTTTCCCGGGCGACATCATCGTGGCAGATGCCGATGGCGCGGTGTTGATCCCGGCCGATATGGCGGATGCCATCGCCGATGAATGCGTTGAGCAGGAGCGGCTGGAAGCCTGGATTATGGTGCAGGTGGATGCAGGCCAGGCCCTGCCGGGCCTCTACCCCTCCAATGTTGAGAACAAGGCGCGTTATGAGGCGGACAAGGCCGCCGGGCGGGCCTGACGGCTCAGCCCCGGGGGTGAAAAAGAAACCGGGGCGACAATTCTTTGGGGGTAAAGAGTATGAAATCCCCCTCAAACCCTGCCAAATCGCGGGCCTCCTCAAAAATCAGAATGAAGGCCCGGTCCGGCGTGAGAAACAGCCGGCCAGGGCAGAGAAAAAATATTGATCGCGGCAATTTCCTCGATTTGGGCATAATTTTCCGAAGGCGGTTTAGGTCACGCGCGATTGCGCTGATACTCCCCATGCCTTCCGAACGGCGAAATCTAACCTTGACAATCACACCCATAAGATTTTTTTGCCCGCTTCGCGCGCTGGGAATTCCTGCCCGTCTTGCTGTTCCCGAACCGCTATGTCGCCTTCGGTCGCCACGATATCCCGCCGTCGTCGCTCTTTTGAGACTGCCGTCGCCACTGCCTCTGGCCTGGTCCCATTCGGATAGATTGCAAGGAATCAGAGAGGGTTTTGGGAATTCCTGGTGATCCAGCGGCGTCGGATGCCGGTTTAGCCGTCGGTGCCGGTTGCCAACTGCCAAGACAGCCCCAATCCATTACCAACGTAACAAAATAAATCCCTTGGCATTTTTCATAAAAAATACATCGATTCAACAATGACCAAGGCATGAAATTCGTAAAGAAAGCCTTAATACGAGGGCCCAATAACCTGCGTTCTCAGCCAGCGATGCGCGCGGGCTTAGGGCTGCCGGGGCTGATCTCTCCCTAACAGGCTTTCAAGGAGCGGTATTATGGCGGTCAATCAAGGCGCAATCAGCTTTATCGGCATCAACACCAATGGCACCGATTGGGTGGCCTTCGTCGCGCTGGCCAATATCGCCGCGGGTGAGACGATCTATTTCAGCGATAATGAGTTGACCACCACCGATGCCACCACCTTCAACGCTGGCGAATCCTACAGCAAATGGGTGGCGCCTACCGGCGGCGTGGCCGCTGGTACGGTGGTGGTGCTGAACAGCTTCGACACGGCAGCACCCACGGCGAATATTGGCACCATCAGTGCAGTAGCCTTCAACGGCTCTTCCGGTCGCGGCCTGAGCGCCACAGGCGAGAGCCTCTATGCCTACGCCGCCGCCAGCGACGCCACCGCCGATACCCCGGTGACGCAATTGGCCCATATCTATATCGGCACGCCCAGCAACACCGCCGCCGATGGCGCGGCGCCGGCCTCCCTGCCGGCCAATCTCGATCTCAGCTTCACCGATGGCCGCGACGGCGCGATCTTCACGGGTAGCCATAACAACCAGCCCAGCTTCGCAGGCTATCTTTCCACGCTCTCCAACACCGCCAATTATTCCAATCCTGGCGCCACAGCCACGCTCGCCTCTGCGCTGGACAGCAGCGCCTTCACCGCCACCTATAAGCTGCAGATTCTGCATTATTATGGTGAGAGCGGCCTGCTGGGCGTGAAGACCGCGCCGATCATGGGGGCGCTGATCGACAAATTCGACGATCAATACGCCAACACCATCAAGATCGCCGAGGGCGACACCTATATCCCTGGCCCCTGGCTGGTCGGCGGCAATGACCCGTCGCTGAGCGCGGTGGCTGGTATCGGCTCGACCGCGCTGGGCCGGCCGGATGTGGCGATCATGAACGCCTTCGGCACGACGGTCTCGGCGCTGGGCAACCATGAATTCGACCTGGGCTCGTCGGTATTCTCCGCGGCCATCACAGCCTCGGGCGCCTGGGTTGGCGCGCAATACGCCATTATCACCGACAATCTGAACGTTGCCGCCGATAGCTCGCTGCGCGGCATCACCGATAAGTCGCTCGGCGGCACCAGCACGAACAATTATGCTGGCCTTGATGTCAGCGCGCTGAAGGGCAAGATCGCGCCCTATGCCATTAGCATCGTGGGTGGCGAGAAGATTGGTTATGTCGGCGCCACCACCTATGAGCTGCTGAATAAGAGCTCGCCGAATGGCACGGTGACCACGGGCATCGCCAGCATTGATGACAGCCTGAAGATTCCTGAACTGGCCGCGGTCATCCAGGCTTCGGTCAATGCGTTGATCGCCGCTGGCGTCAATAAGATCATCATGGTTGATCAACTCGACACGTTGTCGCGCGACACCATGCTGGCGCCCTTGCTGAGCGGGGTGGATGTGATTGTCGGCGGCGGCGGGCATGAGCGGCTGGCCGATTCGACCGACACGCTGGCGCCCTTCAATGGCCATGATGCCACCGCCTATCCCGGTGCCAGCTACCCCATCGTCGCCACCGGCAAGGATGGCAAATCCACCCTGATTGTCACCACCGACACCGAGTTCAGCTATCTCGGCCGCCTGGTGGTGGATTTTGACGCCAATGGCGAGGTTGTGCTGGGCAATCTCAACCCGGCCATCAACGGCGCCTATGCCTCGACCGAGGCGGTGCTGCAGGCGGCCTATGGCACGACGCAGACGGCGGCGCAGATCGTGGCCAGCAGCACAATCGGCGCCAAGGTCGATGCCATTGCCTCGGCGATCAACAATGTGATCGTCTCCAAGGACAGCAATATTTTTGGCTATACCAAGGTCTATCTGGAGGGCGACCGGGTCTATGGCCGCGCCCAGGAGGTCAATCTCGGCGACGTTACCGCCGATGCCAATGCCTGGAAGGCGCTGGCCGCCACCCATGGCAATATCATGGTCTCGCTGAAGAATGGCGGCGGGCTGCGCGCCTCGGTCGGTTCGGTCGATGAGAATGGCGGTAAACTGCCGCCTGCAGCGACCGATGTGAAGCCCAACGGCGGCATCTCGCAGCTTGATATCGAGAATGCGCTGCGCTTCGACAATAAGCTGATGGTCTTCGACACCACGGCGCAGGGGCTGAAGAATATTCTCGAATACGGCACCACGCTGGCGGCCGGCAATGGCGGCTACCCGCAGCTTGGCGGTGTTCGCGTGGCGATCGATCCGAGCCGGGCTGCCGGCAGCAAGGTCACCGATATCGCGCTGGTTGACCTGGCGGGCAACCAGATTGCCCAGGTCTGGAAGGACGGCGCCGCGGTGGCGGGGGCGCCGGCCAGCATCAGCGTAGTCGCGCTGAACTTTACCGCCAATGGCGGCGATGGCTATCCGATCAAGGCGAACGCGACGAATTTCCGGTACCTGCTGAATGACGGCACGCTGAGCCGTGCGGCCGACGCCACGACCGACCTCACCGCCAAGGCGGGTTTCAACTCGGCCGGGTTGGATGATACCGGCAGCACCCTGCTGGGCGAGCAAAAGGCTTTTGCGGATTATCTGACCGCCTTCCACGCCACCCCCGCCACCGCCTATGGCCAGGCTGATACGGGGCAAAGCGGCGATGAGCGGATTGAGAATCTCAGCCTGCGCAGCAATGCGGTGTTTGGCGTGAATACGGCTGGCACGGCGGGCGCGGACAGTCTGAATGGCAGCAGCACCAATGACACGCTGGCGGGCGGCGAGGGCAATGACAGCCTTGCCGGCCTGGGCGCGAATGATGTGCTGAGCGGCGGGCTGGGCGATGACACGCTGGCCGGCGGCGCGGGCAATGACACGATTGATGGCGGCGCTGGCGCCGACGTCGCGGTTTTTGACGTGGCGCGTTCGGCCGCGACCATCAGCCATACTGGCCCTGGCGCCTGGACGGTGACCACAGCGACCGGCGGTACCGATACGCTGACTGGCATTGAGCAGCTGAAATTTATCGAAAGCTCGCTCTACACCACCAGCGAAACCGCCTATCTGGTGGCCGGCCCGTCGAATGTCCACTTCACCTCCATCCTCTCGGCCGGCGACATTGCGGGCACGAAGGGGGGTGGCACGCCGTGGCGGATGGTCGGCGTCCCCGACGGGCTCGGCGCGTTTGACAATGGCAATGGCACCATCACGGTGCTGATGAACCAGGAGATTGGCGCGACCAGCGGCATCGTCCGCGCCGATGGCTCGATGGGCGCCTTCGTCGCCAAACTGATCATCGATAAGGCGACGCTGTCGGTGGTGTCGGCCTCCGACAACGACTCCCAGAAGTTCCTCTGGAACAGCACGACCGGCGGCTACGAGCTTTCGACCACGGCGCTGGCGCGGTTTTGCTCGGCCGACCTGCCGGCAGTTTCGTCCTTCTATAACGCCGCGACGGGGCTGGGTACGCGGGACCGGATCTTTATGAATGGCGAGGAGAACGGTGCCGAAGGCCGGCCGATGGCGCATATCGTCACCGGCGTGGATGCTGGTAAGGCGTTTGAACTGCCGAAGCTCGGCAATGCCTCATGGGAGAACCTACTGGCCAACCCGTGGACGGGCGATAAGACCGTGGTGATGGGCACCGACGATACCACGCCGGGGCAGGTCTATATGTATATCGGCACCAAGCAGGCGAGCGGCAGCACGCTGGACAAGGCGGGCCTGACCAATGGCGCGCTATACGGCATCAAGGCGGATTTCCGCACCGAGGCGAATAGTGGCACGCCGCTGAGCGGCAGCTTTACCCTGGCGGCGCTGCCGGACGAGACCAATCGCACCGGAGCGCAGATGCAGGCGGACAGCAACACCGCTGGGGTGACCGAGTGGCTGCGCCCGGAAGATGGCGCCTGGGATGTCGTCAACCACAACCGCTTCTACTTCGTCACCACCAATTCCAGCACGGCGCCGTCGCGGCTCTGGGCGCTGGATTTCATCGACCCGACGGACCCGAGCAAGGGCGGTACCTATACCGCGCTGCTCGACGGCACCGAGGGGCAGAAGATGTTTGACAATATCACGGTCGGTGACGACGGCACGCTGATCCTGCTGGAGGATGTCGGCAACAACCCACGCGCCGGTAAGGTCTGGCACTATGACCCGAAGACCGATGTACTGACCGAGATCGCAGCGCATGATGTTGCGCGCTTCGGCAATGAGAGCACGGCGGCGACAGCGCCGTTCACACAGGATGAAGAAAGCTCGGGCGTCATCGAGGTGACCAGCATGCTGGGTACCGCGACGACCCGCGCCTTCCTGATCGACACCCAGGCGCACTACACCTTCACTGGGCCAAATGCGGCCGAGGTGGTGGAGGGCGGACAGCTGCAGTTGATGACCATCGACACGATGGTGAACGGCTCGGCCGGCAATGACAGCATCACCGGCACCTTCATCGGTGAAACCATCAATGGCCTCGCGGGGAATGACACCATCACCGGTGGCGGCGGCAATGATACGATTGATGGCGGCGCTGGCGCCGACATCGCGGTGTTCAACAGCACCATCGCGGCGGCAACCATCGTCAATACCGGGCTCGGCGCCTGGACGGTGACGACCGCCACGGGCGGCACGGATACGCTGCGCAACGTCGAACGCCTGCAATTCTCCGATGGGCAATATGGCGGTGCCACGCTGGCTGCCAATTCGACCATCGATCTCTCGCTTTACAAGCTTGTCGGCCGCTACGACCTGCCCGAGCCCACCCGTACAACAGCGCCGGCCCACAACCTGCTGGCGCAGGAAGTCTCGGCGGTGACCTATGACTGGGACACCGACACGCTCTTCGTCGCGGGCGATGGCAGCACCGCCATCGTGCAGGTGAGCAAGACTGGCCAGCTTATCAACACGATGACCCTGGCCCAGGGCAGCAGCCCGCTGGGGACGGCGTTCTACGACATCGAGGGCCTGACCTATATCGGCGGCGGCAAATTCGTCATGACCGAGGAGCGTGACAGGCAGTTGGTGCAGTTCACCTATGCCGCTGGCACCACACTGACCCGGGCTGATACGCAGACCGTGAAGCTCGGTACAACCATCGGCAATATCGGCTTCGAGGGTGCCAGCTGGGATCCGCAGACCCAGGGCTTCATCGTCACCAAGGAAATGACGCCCGAGAGCATTTTCCAGACCATGGTGGATTTCGCCAATGGCACGGCCAGCAATGGCTCGCCCACCGCGACAGGGTCGACCGACCTGTTCAACCCTGCGCTGCTCGGCTTGTCAGATATCGCCGATGTTTATGCCCTCTCCAACCTCACAGCGCTGAGCGGGCTGCCGCAATATGGCAATATGCTGGTGCTGAGCCAGGAGGATGGGCGGATCGTCAATGTTGACCGCTTGGGCAATATCTCCAGCGCGCTGACCATCGTCTCCAACCCGGGCAATCCGCTGTCCATCGCCGGCCAGCAGCATGAGGGCATGACGATGGGTGCCGATGGCACTCTCTATATCACCAGCGAAAATGGTGGTGGCGATTTCGACCACCCCCAACTTTGGGTTTACAAGGCTTCCACCGTACCCAACCAGGCGCCCACGGCCCTGGCGCTAACGGGCAAGACGACGAGCATTGCCGAGAATACGAGCACGACAACCCGCATCAAGGTGGCCGATATTGCGATCACCGATGACGGCATCGGCACAAACAATCTCACCCTCAGCGGCGCCGATGCCGCGGCTTTCGAGGTTGATGCGAACGGCCTCTACATCAAGGCCGGCGTAACGCTCGATTACGAGACCAAGGCAAGCTACGCCGTGACCGTCATCCTCGACGACCCGACGGTGGGCGCCACGCCGGACGCGACGGCCGCTTACAGCCTGACACTGACCGATGTGGTGAATGAGGGCCCGGGCAGCACGCGGCTCTTTATCTCCGAGGTGGCGCCCTGGTCCTCTGGCAATAGCCCCATCGCCGCGGATTGGTTCGAGGTGACCAATGCGGGCAGCAGCGCCATCGACATCACCGGCTGGAAGTTCGACGACAATTCCAACCTCTTCGGCTCGGCGGTGGCGTTGAACGGCATCACCTCCATCGCTGCCGGCGAATCGGTGATCTTCATCGAGACCGCCGATCTTGCCACGGTGGGTGCCACCTTCCTCAGCACCTGGTTCGGTGCCAATCCGCCCGCCGGCCTGCGTCTGGGCAGCTATACCGGCGCGGGTGTGGCCCTAAGCACTGGCGGTGATGCGGTGAACCTCTACAACGCCGCGGGCGTGCTGCAGGCCAATGTGGTCTTCGGGGCCTCGCCCGCCAGCCCCTTCGCCACCTTCAACAACGCGGCCGGGCTGAACAACGCCACCATCACCACGCTCAGCACGCTGGGGGTGAATGGTGCCGCGGCCGCGGTGAATGACGCCCTTGAAATCGGCTCGCCCGGCACAGTGGGCAAGCTGTTTATCTCTGAAGTGGCGCCCTGGTCCTCCAGCAATAGCCCGGTGGGCGCGGATTGGTTCGAGGTGACCAATACCACCGGCCAGGCGATCGACATCACCGGCTGGACGATGGACGACAATTCCGGCTCGTTGGCCGCGGCGGCGGCGCTGAGCGGCATCACCTCGATCGGGGCCGGGGAATCGGTGATCTTCCTCGAGACGGCAGATCTGGCCGCCACACGGGCAAGCTTCATCGCCACTTGGTTCGGCGGCAATGCGCCGGCCGGTTTGCAGATCGGCAATTATACCGGCGCGGGTGTGGGCCTGAGCAACACGGCCGATGCGGTGAACCTCTACAACGCCGCCGGCGTGCTGCAGGCGAGCGTGAGCTTTGGTGCATCGCCCACCGGCACCTTTGCCAGCTTCGACAATGCGGCGGCCCAGAACAATGCAACAATTGCTGCCCTCAGCGTCATCGGCAGCCATGGTGCATTCGCCGCGGCGGCCGATGCCAGCGAGGTTGCCTCGCCAGGCAGCATCACTGCCAACCCGTCGCTCATTATCGGCACGTCGAGCGGCGACAGCCTTATCGGCACCGCAGACAATGATACCATCAATGGTGCGGCCGGCGACGATATGATAACCGGTAGTGCAGGCAACGATTTGATCGATGGCGGCGCCGGCACCGATACGGCCATCTTCTCGGCGGCTCAATCCGCCTACCGCTTCGGCTTCCGAGACGGGGTGATGATGATCAAGGGCGCCGACGGCATTGACCAGTTGAAGAATATCGAATTGGTGAAATTTGGTGCGGCAGCGGCGGTGAGCATCAGCTCTACCCAGGGTGGTGCCAGCGATAATGGCCTGATCTATGCCAATATCAGTGGCAAGAACCTATACGCCATTGCCGATGCCTATACCGGGCCGGTGGCTGGAATTGTGAACCAATTTCTTGGCAGCGCGACGGGCGATGTCGTGCTTGGTACCGACAAACCCGATTTCATTAACGCCTTGGGAAGCGATGATGCGGTCAACGGCGGCGGTGGCAATGATGTGATCGATGGCGGGCTGGGCTCGAACTTCATCACCGGCGGCGCGGGCATCGATAAGTTCTCCGTCGATGGCCGCGGCGCCGCCACAAGCAACGCTTGGTCCACCATCACCGATTTCTCGGCGGGTGAACAACTGACGATCTGGGGCTATCAGCCCGGTGTCAGCCGCTTGCTCTGGGTCGCGACTTCGGGGGTTCAGGGCTACACAGGCGCCACACTGCATGGCGACCTCGATGGCAATGGCGTGATCGACACCTCGGTCACATTCACCGGCTTGAGCCAAGCGCAGCTGCCCATGCCTAGCTATGGGGCGGACTACATCCTCTTTGGCTGAATTTCGGGCACGGTGCCGGCCAAGCTGGCACCGCGGTCGATTGAGCAGGCTGAAAAAATTGCGGTATCGAGAGCATTGAGTACCGCGCCTATTGTGCCATGCGAGGATACGCTGCGGGTGCTCGGCAGGAAAAAATTGGCCGTGACAGCGCGGCCTCTGAGATGAAAAAAAGAAATAGGGGCGGCAGCCCGATGGAGCGTTGGTTACAGGAAAGCCGCCACCCCCTACAAGTTCGGCCCGACCCCAAATTGCGGGGCTGGTCCATCCGGGAGAGACAGTAAGGCGCGCTAGGATGACGCCTTCCGAGGCTAGCCATGGAACCCGGATAACAAAGCAACGCTTCATCGCAGTCCTGGGTGGCGAGAATTTTTTAATGCATGCCTTGCTTGATCGGCGTGGCAGGGGCGCTGGAATCAGCCCAGGCTGGATGGCGCGGCGATCAGCCCCTACAAACGGGGAATGCTTCCGCTCCAAGGCCTGAAAATCGTAGAACTGGGCCACTACATTGCTGCCCCCTTCGCCACCCGGCTCTTGGCCGATCTCGGCGCCGAGGTGATCAAGGTGGAGCCGCCAGAGGGCGACCCGGTGCGCGGCTGGGGCTCGCTGCATCAGGGCCATCCCGTGTGGTTTTCTGTGCATGGTCGCAACAAGCTCTCTGTCACGCTCAATCTGAAATCGGCCGAGGGGCGGGAAAAAGTGCTGAAGCTGGCCGGTCGCGCCGATGCGCTGATCGAAAATTACCGCCCCGGCTATATGGAACGGGTGGGCCTCGGCCCGGCGGCGCTGCATGCCGCCAATCCGAACCTGATCATTGCCCGCGTTTCGGGCTATGGCCAGGATGGCCCTTATCGCGACAAACCCGCCTTCGGCGCGATTGGCGAGGCCATGGGCGGCCTGCGCCACCTCACCGCCAATCCGGGGCAGACGGCGCTGCCGCCGCCGCGCTGTGGCGTGTCCATCAGCGATGATCTGGCCGGGATGTATGCCGCCATGGCGGTGGTCAGCGCATGCTGGGGGGTAAAGAATGGCAATCACCAGGGCCGCATCATTGACCTGGATCTGGTCTCCAGCGTTTTCTCGCTGATGGAGGGGATGCTGCCGGAATACGGCCTTTTCGGCTGGGTGCGGCAGCCGCAGGGGGCAGCCATCAAGACCGCGGCGCCGACCAACACCTATCTCTGCGCCGATGGGAAATGGCTCTGCATCGCCGGCAATTCGGACCTGATCTTCAAGCGCCTGATGGCGGTGATCGGCCAGCCGCAGATGGCGATCGACCCGCGCTTCGCCACCAACGCCACGCGCTGCGACAATGTGGAGGCGCTGGACGCCGCCATCGCCGCCTGGACCGCCACACGAACTGCCAAGGAAGCCGAGGAGTCGCTGGATGCCGCCGAAGTGCCCTGTTCGCGCCTCTACGACATGAAGGATTGCGTGGAGGACCCGCATTTCCAGGCGCGCGACCTGGTGATGGAGGTCGATGACCCATTGCTGGGCAAGGTTCTGCATCCGGCCGCGCCCTTCAAATTCGATGGGGTATCAAGCCGAGATATGGTGCGCTGGACCGGGGCGGCGGCGGGGGCGCATAATGACCACGTATTCGGCGAATTGCTGGGGATGAAGCCATGATCCAATTGAACGAAGTTAGCCCACGGGACGGGTTGCAGCCGGTCAAGAATTTCGTGCCCACCGAGGTGAAGATTGCCCTGGTGCGGAAACTGCACGCTGCCGGCCTGAAGCGGATGGAGGTGGGCAGCTTTGTCTCGCCCAAGGCCATCCCGCAAATGGTCGATACCGGCGATGTGCTGCGCGCGGCGCTAGAATTGGACGGCCTGGAATCGACCGTGCTGGTGCCCAATCGCCGCGGCTTCGACGCCGCACTGCAGGGCGGCGCGCATCGCCTGGGTTTTTTCATGTCAGCGACCGAGGCGCATAATCAGGCGAACCTCAACCGTTCGCTGGAAGATGGCCTGCATGAACTCTCGGCCCTGGTCCGTGACACGCCGGCCGATAGGAAAATCCGTTTCAACATCTCCTGCGTTTATCACTGCCCGTTTGAGGGCGTGGTGCCCGAAGATGCGGTGGCAAGGCTTGTGGACCGGATCGCGCCCCTGCATCCGGGCATGGAAATCAGCCTTTGCGACACAACCGGCAATGCCGCGCCCGACCAGGTGCGCCGGGTGATGGACCGGGCTATCCGCGAACATGGCTCTCGCTTCGCCTTCCATGGCCATGACACTTACGGCATGGGCGTAGCCAATACCTTGGCCGCCTATGAGGCGGGTTGCCGGGTGTTTGATGCCGCGGCCGGCGGAATTGGCGGATGCCCCTATGCCCCCGGTGCCACTGGCAATGTGGCGATGGAGGATGTGGTCTGGGCTTTTTCGCGTATGGGCATCGAGGCCGGCGTCCATTGGGCCCGGCTGCTGGAAGCGGCGGATTACAGCGCCGGCATAGAGGGCGCCACGCCGGGTGGGCGGATGCGCGGGGTGCCGGCCGCCCGCGCTGCCTGAGGGCGCTCACTCATCCTCGGCAGCCTTGGCCTCCGGCCTGCCATGGCGCATCCGCCCGCGCGACAGTTCCGAGACCACGCCATGCATGGTGTTGAGTTCCTGCTCGGTGATCTCGCCGCGCTCGAACCAATGGCGGAGATTGCGCACCATGCCCGGTCGCTTCGGCGCATTGCGCAGGAAACCGCAGGCGTCCAGCTCCTCGATCAGATGGCCCATGAAATTGTCAAGCTGGCCCTTGGTGGCGGGTGCGGTGCGATGGGTCTGGAATTGTCGGGGCGGCGTGGCCTCGGCCGCCATCCACCATTCGTAGCTGAGGATCATCACCGCCTGGGCCAGATTCAGGGAATTGTGCTTGGGGTTGAGCGGATAGCGCACCAGGGTATCGGCATGGGCCAGATCATCGGCGGTGAGGCCGGCGCGTTCCGGGCCGAACAGCACGGCCGCCCGCAGGCCCTTGTTATTGACCACATGAAACTCTTCCGCCGCCGCGCGGGCATTGAAGACGCGGGTGATGACGTAGCGCGGCCGGGGGCAGGTGGCAAAGACGCGATGGCAATCCGCCACCGCATCGGCCACCGTGTCATGCAGCGTGCAGGCCTCCAGAATGCGCTGCGAGCCCGAGGCGGTGCGAAACGCCCGCGCCTGCGGCCAACCATCGCGCGGCGCCACCAGCCGCAGATGGAACAGCCCACCATTGGCCATGGCGCGCGCCACCATGCCGATATTATCGGCCAGCTGCGGGTTCACCAGGACGATGATGGGCGTCTCGCCCGGAAGCGGCGCGAGATCGGCGCCGTCCTCCCGTCCTGTCACATACGCCTCCAGGTCGTGCCGCCAGCACCGTCTTCCAGCACGATGCCCTGGGCGGTGAGCTCGGCGCGGATGCGGTCCGCCTCGGCCCAGTTTTTTTCTGCCCGGGCTTTGAGGCGCGCGGCAATTGCGGCCTCGATGGCGGCCGAGCCCTCGCCCTGGCGCCACGCCGCAGCATCATGCCACAGCAGCCCCAGTACACCGGCGGCCGCCAGCACGCTGGCCCGCGCGACCCCAGGTGCTGGGTCCCAAGGTGCAGGGGTGCGGGCATGCACGGCGGCTGCCGAGCCACCCACATTGGCCACGTTTTCAAGCGTGCGCAGGTCCCGCAACCGGCCCAGCGCCAGGGGCGTGTTCAGATCATCGCCCAACGGTTCCAGCACCCAATCCACCATGGCCGGCATCGCCTCGGCCTCTGGTGCCGGGCGGGCCAGCATGGCGTAGAAATCATCCAGCTCGGCCTTGCATTCCTCCAGCGCTGCGAAGGAGAAATCCAGCGCACTGCGATAATGCGTGCGCAGCAGCAGGAGGCGAAACGCCTCTCCGGCCCAGCCGCCACGCGCCAAAATATCCCGCACCGTCAGGAAATTGCCGAGCGACTTCGACATCTTCTCGCCATCGACCAGCAGCATGCCATTGTGCAGCCAGGTATTGGCCATGCTGCTGGTGCCATGGGCGCAGCGGCTTTGCGCCACCTCATTCTCATGATGGGGGAACATCAGGTCAGCACCGCCGCCATGAATGTCGAACACCTCGCCCAGATGTTCCCACGACATGGCCGAGCATTCGATGTGCCAGCCCGGCCGGCCACGGCCCCAGGGGCTGTCCCAACCCGGGGTTTCAGCATCGGAGGGCTTCCAGAGCACGAAATCGCCGGCATCACGCTTATAGGGCGCCACATCGATGCGCGCGCCGGCCAGCAACTCATCCTGGTTGCGGCCCGAGAGCTTGCCGTAATCGGCAAAGGAGGCGACCGAGAACAACACATGCCCCTCGGCCACATAAGCATGGCCGCCGGCGATCAGCTTTTCGCACAGCGCGATCATCTGCGGGATATGCGCCGTGGCGCGCGGCTCCACATCCGGTGGCAGGCAATTCAGTGCCGCCATATCGGTATGGAAATCCGCCGCGGTGCGGGCGGTGATCTCGGCGATGCTCTGGCCGGTCTCGCGCGCGCGGGCGTTGATCTTGTCATCCACGTCGGTGATGTTCCGGGCGTAGGTGACATGCGGGAAGACGCGGCGCAGCAGCCGCGCCAGCACGTCAAACACCACCACCGGCCGGGCATTGCCCAGATGCGCGAGGTCATAAACCGTTGGCCCGCAGACATACATCCGCACATGATCGGCATCGATCGGCCGAAATGGTTCGCGCATGCGGGTGAGGCTGTTGTGGAAGCTGAGCTGGGTCATGAGGGCCGGTCCATGGGGCCAAAGGGAAGCGGGTGCAAGCGCGCGTTCAAAAGGCCGGACAGGAGACCGCAGAGTTCATCAGGCGTCCTAACCCGTCGAGCCTGGGGCATTCAAGCCTGAATTGCCGCGCGCAGCCTCGCCTCGGCCCGCGCCCGGCCGATCAGCGGCAGCAGATCCTTCAAATCCGGGCCATGATCCTCGCCGGTCAGGGCCTGGCGCAGCGGCATGAACAGCGCCTTGCCCTTGCGGCCGGTGGCCGTCTTCACGGCATTGGTCCAGTCCGGCCATGTCATCGGCGTGAAGGGCTCTGGCGGCAGGGTCTCCAGCGCGGCGCGCAGGAATTCGTCCTCACCATCCAGCACCATCGGCGGGATATGCCCGGCGGTGACATCCCACCACGCGCGGGCCTCGCTCATCATATCCAGATTGCCGCGCACGACCGTCCAAAAATGCTCGGTGGCCCCGGCCGGTAGGCGGGGATGCGCCTCAGCAAAGGACATCTCGTGCAGCAATTTGCGGTTCAAAGCCAACATCTGCCGCGGGTCAAACCGCGCCGAGGATTTGGAGACCGCCGCAATGTCAAACCCCGGCGCCAGATCAGCCGGCAGGCCGGGGCGCGGGTCATGCGAGGTGCCAAGTGCGGCCAAGTATCCCACCAGCGCCGCTGGCTCCACCCCATCGCGCCGCATCTGCCGCAGGCCGAGCGACCCCAGGCGCTTGGATAGTGGCCCGCCATCGGCATCGGTGAGCAGCGGCAAATGGGCAAAATGCAGCTTCGCGATATTGGCACCGAGTGCGGCAAAAATATCGAGCTGCACCCCGGTATTGGTCACATGATCCTCACCACGCACGATATGCGTGATGGCCATGTCAATATCATCGACCACCGAGGTGAAGGTATACAGAAAACTGCCATCGGCGCGGATCAGCACCGGGTCGCTGATCGGCGGCAGTTTGACACTGCGCGCGCCCAGCACGCCGTCATTCCACTCGCGCGAGCCCTGGCTCAGCTTGAAGCGCCAATAGGGCGCCTTGCCATTGGCGAGCGCGCGTTCCAGCTGCTCCTGCGTCATCTTCAGCGCAGCGCGGTCATAGACCGGCGGCTTGCCCTGCTTGGCGCGTTGCTCGCGCTTGAAGCGCAGTTCTTCCTCGCTTTCGAAACAGGGGTAGAGGTGGCCGCTCGCCTTCAGCTTCGCTGCTGCCGCGTCATAGAGCGCGGTTCGGTCTTGCTGCCGCACCGGCCCGGTGAAGGAAATGCCCAGCCAAGCCAGATCCTCCTCGATGGCTGAGGCATATTCGGGGCGCGAACGCTCGGTGTCGGTATCATCCAACCGGAGCACGAATTCACCACCATGCTTGAGCGCCAGCAGCGCATTGGTCACCGCGATGCGGGCATTGCCGACATGCAGGAATCCGGTGGGGGAGGGGGCGAAGCGGAGTTTCATGCCTCTTCTTCGTCCAAGGCGCGGCGTGGGTCTATGGCCCGCCAGTCTCGCTGTTCTGACATCTTCAAGGGACGCTCGGAAAAACCCTTCAACTCGGCCTTGCTGGACCAGGTGCCGGCCTCCGCGCCATGCACCTCGGCATCCTCGCCAAACATGAACCAGGCCTCGATCACCTGCTCGGGCGCCATGCCTCGGGCGCGGCAGATTTCCATACTGTCGCGCACATAACGCCGGGCGAAGGTATTGGCATGGCCCAGCGAGCCAAAGCCGCGCACCTCCTCCACCGGGTCAGAACCGTTGGCGCCGGAGAGGTCCATGATCTTCACCGAAATACCCTTGGCAGCTTCGCGCATGGCGAAGATCGGGTCGGGTTGGCTGTCATCGTCGTCTTGCTCCATCAGCGCTTTTTAGAGCGGTTTCACCGGAACAGGAAACGCTTCGGCGCTACCTTCACTTTACCGGGATCGGCCCGCTACCGAACCGCAGCCACCCGGAGTGCATTGGTCGTCCCCGGCGTGCCAAAGGGAAGACCGGCGGTGACCACCACCTCATCGCCCAGCTTGGCAAAGCCCTCGGCCAGCGCGGCCCTGGTGGCCCGCTTGGCCATCTCGGTCATCGAGTGGATTTCCTCCACCACCAGCGGATGCACACCCCAGACACAGGCCATGCGCCGCGCCGCCGCCTGCGTCATGGTCAGGCCGAGAATGGGGCAATCGGGCCGCTCGCGCGCCACCCGCAAAGTGGTGCTGCCGGTTTGCGAAAAGGTGACGATGGCCTGCGCCCCAATAGTATGCGCCACCTGCCGCGCGGCGGCGGCGATGGCGGAGGCGGAGTTGCGTTCAGGCAATGGCCTTGCGGCATCGGTGAGGCTGCGCCAGCCGCTGTCTTGCTCCACGCGGGCGACGATGCGGTTCATCATCTCCACCGATTCCTGCGGGAATTGCCCGGCTGCGGTCTCGGCGCTGAGCATCACGCAATCGGCGCCATCAAACACCGCCGTTGCCACATCCGAAGCTTCGGCCCGGGTGGGTGTGGGGGCGGTGATCATGCTCTCCAGCATCTGGGTGGCAACGACAACCGGCTTGCCCAGCGCCCGGGCGGCACGCACGATGCGCTTTTGCACCAGCGGCACTTCCTCGGTCGGCAATTCGACGCCAAGATCGCCGCGGGCCACCATCACGCAATCGGCCAGCGCCAGGATGGCGTCCATATTCTCCACCGCCTGCGGCTTCTCCATCTTCACCATGATCAGCGCCCGGCCGGCGGCAATGGCCTGGGCCTCGGCCACGTCCTCGGCCCGCTGGACGAAACTCAGGCCGATATACTCGATGCCCAAGGGCAGAATGAAATCGAGATCGGCGCGGTCCTTCTCGGTCAGTGCCGGAATGGGCAATGGCACATCGGGGACATTCACGCCCTTGCGGTCCGACAGCGCGCCGCCATTGATCACCTCGGTCTCCAGGTGATCATTCTCCCGCACCCGCGTCACCCGCAGGCGCAGCTTGCCGTCATCGAGCAACAAGGTTGTGCCGATGCGCGCAGCATTGATGATCTCGGGATGCGGCAATTGCACCCGCCGCGCATCGCCTGGGGTGGGATTGAGATCGAGGGTGAAGGACGACCCATTGGTCAGCGTCACCCGCCCACCGCCAAACTTGCCCACCCGCAATTTCGGCCCCTGCACATCGGCCAGCACACCCACTGGGCGGCCCAGTTTTGCTTCCACCGCCCGAATGGCAGCCAGCGTCGCCGCATGCACCTCGTGACTGCCATGGGAAAAATTTAGCCGGAATACATCAGCACCTGACCGAAACAATTTCTCGATCATCTCTGGATTGGCACTGGCCGGGCCCAGAGTCGCAATGATTTTCGTCCGGCGATGCCGTCGTAACGCAATGCGGGCCATGGTTATTGTCCTGAAAGGGTTGTTCGGGTACCGCGCGCCCAAGCGCTATCGGGCCGCGGTTTAATCTTGGGAATGTCAGGGCCGGGCTGCTCGGAGGTGCCTCGCAGGTGTTTGCGCCTCGCTCGACCCTCACATCCTCAAGCGCATGGGGTGCGGGGGGGCGAAGCCCCTCTTCGAGGCCAGGCAAAAACGCCATTCCTTCAACCAATGATCACCGCCCGCACATCATTGACGTTGGTCAGTGTCGGCCCGGTGATCAGCAGCGTGCCGGCGTTTTCGAACAACGCGTAGCTGGTATGTGTATCGAGGCAGGTTTGCGCATTGAGGCTGGATTGGTCGAGGGTGTGGGGCGTGAGCCAGGCACCGGCGGCATTGGAACGGCCGTCGATGCCATCGGTATCGGCGCAGAGTGCCCAAATGCGCGGATGGGCTTTCAGCGCCAGGGCCATGCCGAGCAGGCATTCGGTACTGCGCCCGCCCGAGCCTTGGATGCCGGCTGGGATGGTCACCGTGGTCTCTCCGCCCGACAGCAACACACAGGGGCCGGGTAGTGGCTGGCCATGACTGGCAGCGGAGAGTGCGATGCCGGCCAGGACGGTGCCGAGATGCCGGGCCTCGCCTTCCAGCGCATCGCCCAGGATGAGGGGGGTAAGGCCATGCGCCCGGGCGGCTTTGGCCATGGCATGCAGCGCCATCATTGGCGTGGCAATGAGGTGAAAACTCGCATTGGAGAGGGTTTTCGGGCTTTCCACCGCGGCCGCTTCAAGCTGCGCCTGGGCGACGGCGGGTAGGGTCATGCCATATCGCGCGACAATCGCGCGGGCCTCGGCGAAGGTCGTCGCATCGGGCACGGTGGGGCCGGAGGCAATGGTACCCGGGTCATCGCCCGGAACATCCGAAATGGCGAGCGTGACCACCCGCGCCGGATGCGCTGCCGCCGCCAACCGCCCGCCCGAGAAGACGGAGAGGTGTTTTCGCACGCAATTCATCGCCGAGATCGGCGCGCCGGAGCGCAGCAATTCCCGGTTCACTGCGATCATGTCGTCGAGGGTAAGACCGGGCGCTGGCAGGGTGGAGAGCGAGGACCCACCGCCGGAAATCAGCGCCAGCACCAAGTCATCTGCCGTAAGACCCTGCACCATGGCCAGCATCTCGGCCGCAGCTTCCGCGCCCTGGGCGTCCGGTGTCGGGTGATTGCCGAAGCGCACCGCGATGCGCCGATTGGCGGGCGGGTTGGGCAGGTCAGCACCATGGGTGGTGACGACGAGGCCGCTGAGTGGCAGATGCGCCCAGGCGGTTTCCACCGCCAACGCCATCTTGGCCGCGGCCTTGCCGGCGCCCACCACGATGATGCGCCCCTTGGCTGGCGGTTCCGGCAAATGCGGCGCGAGGCAGGTGAGCGGGTCCGCCGCAGTGACTGCGGCCTCCCACATGGCGATCAGCGCGGCATGGGCGCGGCCGTCATTCCAGTTCATTGGCGCCTTTCCTCTACCAGGGACAGACTAGGCCGGTGGGGCTTGAAAAAGCAAATCGAGGCTTGTATGCAAGTTTCCATGGATCAACCTTCACGGCAGCAGCACCAGCATCTCCCGTGCGGCCCGGCTTCGGTGTTCGGTGATGGTCATCCGGGCTGTCTCGGCATCGCCCGCATCCAGCGCCTCAATCAACGCCCAATGCTCGGCGGCCGAGGCGGCGAGAGGGCGGCTGCCCAGGGTCAGCAACCGCGCGCGGCCCGCCAGATCCAGCGCATTGGCCGCCCCGGCCTCCAGCCGCGCATTGCCGCAGGCACTCAGCAGCAGGCGGTGGAAGGCATCATCCGCCTCGGCCCAGCTACGGCGCTGCCCCTCGGACAGTGCTTGCTCCATCTCCGCCGTCAGCGCCCGCAATTCAGCCAGGGCAGCGAGGCTGGGCGCACGCGCCAACCGCGCCGCGGCCGCGCCTTCCAGCGCGATCAGCACCTCATACACATCGGCCACATCACCGCGCGCCACCGGCACCACCAGCACGCCGCGCTTGGGGATGACGCGCAAAAAGCCCTCAGCCTGCAGCCGCAGCACCGCCTCATGCACCGGGGTGCGGGACATGCCGAGCCGAGCGGCGATCTCGGGTTCGCTGGCCGTGCTGCCGGGCGTCAGCGAGGCGTCCAGCACCGCCTGTTTCAAAGCGGCATAGGCCGTCGCACCCAAACTTGCATTCATGCTTCCATACTAAAGGAATAAACCATGCGCCGCCACCACATTGCTGCCATCCCCGGGGATGGCATCGGCCAGGAGGTCATCCCCGCTGGCCTCGAAGTCCTCACCGCCCTGGCCGAACGCCAGGGCTTTGCCCTCGATGTTGAGACCTTCCCCTGGGGCAGCGATTACTATCGCCAAACCGGGCGAATGATGCCCGAGGACGGGCTGGAAACCCTAAAACCCTTCCACGCCATCTTCTTCGGCGCGGTGGGCGATGCGCATCTGCCCGATGATCTGACGCTCTGGGGCCTGCGGCTGAAAATCTGCCAGGGCTTCGATCAATACGCCAATATCCGCCCCACCCGCGTGCTGCCCGGCCTCACCTCGCCGCTGCGCGAAGTGGCGCCCGGCGATATCGACTGGGTGATCGTGCGCGAAAATTCCGAGGGCGAATATGCCGGCCATGGCGGCCGCGCCCATCGCGGCCACCCGGAGGAAATCGCCACCGAAACCGCGATCTTCACCCGCGCCGGCGTCACCCGCATCATGCGCACCGCCTTCGGCATCGCGGCAAAGCGCCCGCGCAAACTGCTCACCGTGGTCACCAAATCCAATGCCCAGAAGCATGGCATGGTGTTTTGGGATGAGATCGCCGCCGAAGTCGCCGCCGAATTCCCCTCCGTCACCTGGGAGAAGGAGTTGGTGGACGCCATGGCCGCCCGCATGGTCCGCCGGCCGCAGAGCATTGATACGGTCGTCGCCACCAACCTCCATGCCGATATCCTGTCAGACTTGGCAGGCGCGGTGGCCGGCTCTCTTGGCGTCGCACCCACGGCCAATCTCGACCCATCGCGCCGCTTCCCCTCGATGTTCGAACCCATCCATGGCTCGGCTTTCGACATTGCCGGCAAAGGCGTGGCCAACCCCGTTGCCACCTTCTGGACGGCGGCGATGATGCTGGAACATCTGGGCGAGCCGGTGGCCGCCGCGGCGCTGATCACTGCTGTCGAGCAGGTCTGTGCCGCTGGCGTCCTGACAGCCGATGTGGGGGGCAGCGCCAATACGGCTGCGGTCACCGCCGCTGTCGTCGCCGCCATCAAGGGGGCCAATTCCTAAAGGCGGGGTGGTGCTTGGTCCGCTAGCCCAGCCGCCACGCTCTATGGAATGATGCCGCGTTATCAGCCTCCGGCCCAGCATAGGGATACCAGCATGACCGCGAAGGAATGGGCCTGGGCGAGCTATGATATCGCCAATTCGGCCTTCCCCACTGTCATCTCCACCTTCGTCATCGCCACCTATTTCACCTCGGGGGTGGCGGCCAGCCCGGTGGAGGGGCAGGCCATGTGGGCCTGGATGCAGGCGCTGGTGGGGCTCACTGTCGGTCTGCTGTCGCCGGTGCTGGGCGCGGTGGCCGATGCCGGCGGACGCCGCCGCGGCATGCTGCTGCTCTTTACGCTGCTGACCGCCCTGGCCACGGCGATGATCTGGTTCATCCGGCCAGAACCGGGCTACGCCGTCACGGCGCTGCTGCTGGTGGGTATCGCCTCGGTCGGCTTTGAACTCGGCACGGTGTTCTACAACGCCATGCTGCCCGGCGTGGCCCGGCCCGAGGCGATGGGCCGCGTCTCCGGCATTGGCTGGGCCATGGGCTATGGTGGTGGCCTCGTCTGCCTCGCACTCTGCCTCATTCTCTTGGTGCAGCCCGACCCCGCGCTCTTCGGCCTGAACCGAGAGGCGGCGGAGCATATCCGCGCCACTGCTCTCCTGGTCGGCGCCTGGACGATGACATTCTGCTGGCCCGCGCTGATCGCGGTGCGCGACCCTGTGCAGCGCCCGCACATCCGCCAAGCCATCAGCACCGGCCTTGCCGAGATTGCCCGCCTGCTGCGTAGCCTGCCGCAACAGCCGTTGCTGGCGCGCTTTCTGCTGGCCCGCCTGTTCTACACCGATGGGCTGAACACCCTTTTCGCCTTTGGCGCGATCTATGCCGCAGGCCGCTTTGGCATGGGTTTTTCCGAAATCCTGCTCTTTGGTATCCTGCTCAACATCACCGCAGGGCTGGGTGCGCTGGTGGGCGGCATGGTGGAGGATGGGCTGGGTTCCCGCCGCACCGTGCTGCTCTCGCTGGGCTGCATCATCCTGATCGGCCTGGGGCTGCTGCTGGTGGAAGGCAAGACGATGTTCTGGGTGCTGGGGGGCGGCTTAGGCCTCTTCTTCGGCCCCGCCCAATCCGCCAGCCGAACCTTGATGGCACGGCTTGCCCCACAGGGCGAGGTGGGCGCCTGGTTCGGCCTCTTCGCGCTGTCTGGCCGCGTGACCGGATTTCTCGGCCCGGCGCTGCTGGCCATCACCACCGCCACCTTCGCCAGCCAGCAGGCCGGCATGGCGGTGGTGTTGGGGCTGATGGCCCTGGGTTTTGCGGTGCTGCTGACGGTTCGGGCGCGGTAGCACCCGCCTTCAAATCCCCGCCATATAGGCCGTGGGCATCGGCACTGTGTTATCCACCACACCGCGCACCCCCGGCACCCCCAGCACCAGCACATGCATGCCGCGCCGCGTGCCCGGCACCTGGCAAAAGCCCTCAAAGCTGACCACGCCGCCCGTCACCGCCACGGAGGAATAGTAGCCGGTCGACCAACTCTCCAGCCGCAGCGCCTCCAATACCGCCTCGCGGATCACATCATCACCTGCCGGGAGAGCCTCTGCCTCGGGCGTGGTCAGCGCCCGCAACAGATCGGCGCGGCTGACCAGCCCCATCAGCCGGCCCTCATCAAGCACCAGAACCCGGCGGATTTGCCGTTCTTCCATCAGATGTGCAATTTCAGCGGCAGTCGCGGTTTCGGCCACGCTCACCACGGTCTCGGTCATGATGTCACGCGCCACGGCGCCATGGGTGCGGGCATAGCGCTCAGCCCGGCCCGACGGGTCGGCGAACATCCGGGCCAGCCAGCCCGGCTTGGTATCAGCCAGCCCTGCGAGGCGGCGGACCAGATCAGCCTCGGTGACCAGGCCCAGCACTTGGCCCTGGCTATCCACCACCGGCACGGCGGAGATGGATCGCTCCGCCAGCAACAGCGCGATCTCACGCACCGGGGTTTCGGCCAGGATGCTGACGACGCTGCGGGTCATCAGGCTGGCGGCGGTGGGGTTGTTGATGTCCGGCATCGGAGCCTCCTGGCTTGTGATAGGCCAAGCCTGCCCCGCCATCGCCCGCCGCGCCTTGACCAACATCAACAATGCCGCCGCCATTCGGGGCTTTCCGCCGCCCGCGCGGATGGTTATCTCTCACCCAACGCCACATCCCGGGAGAGAAAGCCAATGCCCATACTGACCCGCCGCGCCGCCATGGCCATGCCGCTGCTCGCCGCGGCAGCACCCGCCGCCCGCGCCCAGGCCAACCAGATAGCGATTGCCACCGGCACAACAGGCGGCGTCTATTACCCGCTGGGTGGCGCGCTGGCGAATTACCTCACCCGTGGCATTCCCGGCACCAGCGCCACTGCCGAGGTGACCGCCGGCTCCACCGCCAATTTCCAGCTGCTGGGCGCCGGCCGGGCGCAGATCGTCTTCGGCCAGGTTGATGCGGCGGTCGATAGCGTGCGCGGCGCCGGCCAGTTCCGTGGCCGGGTGGTCCCCACCCGCGCCATCGCCGTGCTCTACACCAACCGAATGCAGGTGGTGACGACGGCGGATCGCAACATCCGCTCCATTCAGGACCTCAAGGGCAAGCGCATCTCCACCGGTGCGCCGCAATCGGCGACCGAGCTTTTCGCCGCCCGGCTGCTGGAGGCCGCAGGCCTCAACCTCGCCACCGATTTCCGTGGCCGTGAGCGGCTCTCCCCGGCTGAGAGCACGGCGGCAATCCGCGATGGCAAGATCGATGCCTATTTCTTCGTCTCCGGCGTGCCGACAAGCGCCATCACCGACCTCGCCGCCACGCCGGGCACGACGATGGTGCTGATCGACCATGACCAATATGCCGAGCGCATCGTCGCCAGCCATGGCCCGGTCTATTTCCCCGAGGTGATCCCCGCTGGCACCTATCCCGGCCAAACCATGCCAAACCGCCAGCTCAGCGTCGCCAATATTCTGGCAATGCGCGAGGACACCCCCGCAGCACTGGTGACCCAAGTGCTGAACGTGCTGTGGCAGAACCGCGAGGATTGGGCCCGGGTGCATGCCGAGGCCCGTGGCTTCACCCTTGATGTGCAAAAAACCGCCGCCGCTGGGGTGCCCTGGCATCCTGCAGCGGCGGCGTTTTGGACCCAGGCGGGCGCCCGCCTGGCCTGACTGGGCGGCGCGCCTCAGTTCAATGTGAGGCGGCGAAGCTGGGCCGCCTTGGTCTCCACATCGGATTGCAGCCGCCGGGTGAAAGCCGCCCGATCAAGAAAGAAATTGGCTGGCTGGCTGCCCGTGCGGGCGGCCGCGCGATAGGCAGCAGTGCCGGCCGCCGTGGTGCAGGCCGTCTCCAGCGCCGCAATCCGCTCCTCTGGCGTGCCGGTGGGCACGAAAAGCCCACCAAAGCTGGCTGGCAGCACATTGAAGCCCTGTTCAACGGCGGTGGCCGAATCCGGGAAATCCGGGTGCCGCTCGCTATCGAACACCGCCAGGATGCGCACATCATTGCGCCCCGCCGCCGAGCCCAGCACGATGGAGCCGACATCCAGCCGCCCGGTGATCACCTCTGTCATCACCGCCGCATCGGCGCGGAAGGGCACATGGGTGAACTCAACCCCCGCAGCACCGGCCCATTGCTCCATCGCCAGATGCGGGATGGAGGTGACGCCAAGCGTGCCATAGGTCAGCCGCCCCGGCTGGGCCCGCGCCGCCGCCTGCAAATCGGCCAGACTGCGGATCGGGCTATCCGGCTTCACCACCAGGGCCATGGAATTGTTGAACACCTGGCAGACCGGGCGGAAACTATCCACGCGCAGCCCGCTGCTGGCCTGCGTCACCGGCAGCACGGAGGCGACGAGTGCGGGCACAAACAGCACCGTATAGCCATCTGCCGCCGCGCGTGCGACCGAAACCGAACCCACAGCACCCGCCGCACCATCGCGGTTGATCACCACCACCGATTGCCGCAGCAAGGGTGACATTTCGGCCGCCAGCGCCCGCACCAGCAGGTCGATGGCATTGCCGGGCGGATAGGGCAGCACGAATTGCAACGGCCGGTTCGGAAAGGCCTCCTGCGCCAAAGCCGGGCTGGCAAGGGCCAGAGCGGCAGCGGCGGCCACAGCGATACGGCGACGGATGAGCATGGTTGTTTTCTCCCAATAAGGCGTGGTGTGGCGGGTAAAGCGGCCTCAGCCGGTCGGCATGAGCTTCGAGGGGTCGGAACCCACCCGACCACCCGCGCCATCGCTGGCGGGCGAGAGGGTGAAGTCATAGCGAATGCCCGGCAGGTTCGGTAGCGGATTGCCCGCCAGCCCCGCGCTCTCGGTGATCACGAGCGAGGCCGAGACGCCAAACACCGTGTCGCTGTCGATATGCGGATCATCGCCGAAATACAGCGCGGTGATCAATTCACGATGCCCCGGCGCCGTCACCAGCACATGAATATGCGCGGGGCGGAAACCATGCCGGCTTTGCTGCCGCACCAGCCCGCCCACCGGGCCATCCATCGGAATCGAATAGCCCACTGGTTTTTCAGTGCGGAAATGGAAGCGGCCTTCGGCATCGCAGCGCAGCCGGCCGCGCATATCCATCACCGAGGGGTCATTGGCTTGCAGATCATATTGCCCTTCGGCATCGGTCTGCCAGACATCGATCTCAGCGCCCGGCACACCTTGGGCGGCGGGGTCGGTCACCTGGCCGAAGATCACAATCTCCTGGCCCTTCATCGTGCTGATGATGCTGCCGCCGAGCGCAATCTCCGGCGCCTTCTCACGGAAGAACGGGCCGAGCAGGCTGGTCTCTGTTGCCGCCTCGTCGCGGCCCTGGCTGTCATGCATCAGATTGACCAGCCGGGAGAGCCCCAGCACATCCGACAGCAGGATAAACTCCTGCCGATAGGGCGTGCACATCTGCCCCACCGCGGTGAGAAAACCGATGCCCTTCAGCCATTCCTCGGGCGTGAGTTTCACCTCGCGGGCGAAGTCATGCACATGGCGAACGGCAGCTTCCATGATCTCGCGCAGGCGCGGATCGGAGGTCAGCGCCATTTGCTCGAGCACCGCCTTGGTCGTCGTGTCGATATCCAGATCCTGCACGGTCATTCTCCTTCGGGCACAATGGGGTCGCAGGCTACAAAAGCCGGCACGCCGCGTCGCCCTCAATCTCGCAAGGCATGCCAATATCGGCAATGCCCTGGCTTGCCGCGCAGATACGCCTCGGCCATCGTCCGACCACATCGCCGGAGAGCACCACGCCATGACCAACACGCTTCTGCCCACCACCGTCGTGGGAAGCTATCCGCAGCCGGATTGGCTGGTCGACCGCGCCATTCTGGTGGGCAATAATGTGGTGCCCCGGGTGCGGCTGAAGGCCATTTGGCGGGTGGCCGAAGATGCGCTGGAACAGGCGCAGGATGACGCCACCCTGATCGCGATCCGCGACATGGAGAGGGCCGGCATCGACATCATCACCGATGGCGAAATGCGGCGAGAGAGCTATTCCAACCGCTTCGCCCTGGCCCTGGATGGCGTCGATGTGGACAACCCCGCCATCGTCGTGGGCCGGGCCGGAAAACCCACACCAGTGCCGCGCATTGTCGGCCCGATCCGCCGCCGCCACGCGGTCGAGGTGCGCGACGTGGAATTTCTGCGCGCCAATACCGACCGGCAGATCAAGATCACCCTGCCGGGCCCCTTCACCCTCTCCATGCAGGCGCATGACGAGTATTATGGCGACCCGGAAGCCGTCGCCATGGCCTATGCCGCCGCCGTGGCAGAGGAGGCGCGGGACCTCAAGGCCGCCGGCGCTGATATCATTCAATTCGACGAACCCTGGCTGCAGGCCCGGCCGGAACAGGC
>Ga0214921_10000996_pt1 | contig 49468 bp, 35 predicted proteins | sample LL1505_MetaG_FD_177992 | JGI IMG/M metagenome (GOLD analysis project Ga0214921, IMG submission 177992) | Freshwater microbial communities from Lake Lanier, Atlanta, Georgia, United States - LL-1505 | ecosystem: Environmental > Aquatic > Freshwater > Lake | place: USA: Georgia | collected... | reverse complement strand
TTCTGGGCGCTCTTCAAGTCGCGGGACCATTGCTTCTCAAGGGTCTTGAACTCAGACTTCAAAGAAGCAATCAAGGCACCAAGCTGTTGGAGCTTGGCACAGAACTCAACCGACTTCTCTACAAGGCTGGTGTCAATCTCCACAACGGGCTCATCAACATGTTCGGGGGCAGAAACAGTGGGGACAGAAACAGCAGGAGCAGAGGAGGCAGAAACAGAGGGGACAGAGGCAACAGGCTCAGCGGCCTTCTTGGTCTCCTTCACCTTCTTGACCTTGGTGGCAACCTCCTGAACAACAGGGGCGACAACAACAGGGGTAGGGGCAACAACTTCAGTAACAGGGGCAGGGGCAGAGGCGGTAGTCTTGGCTTTGGTTTGCTTTGGCATATTATACACTTTATATATACATTCTTTTTAAGTAGTTTAACGCATAAAAATATAATATTACAATTTTTATTAATTTTTACGATTTGGGTTGCTCTTGTTTTTATTTTTTCCTAAAGATTCGTAAAAAAACGTATTTCCTATTTTGGATTTTCTTGTTTTCTTGTTTTCTTCCTTTGTTACCAATTCTCTTTCCTATTTTCAATGCATCCTTGCCTCCTTCCTCTCTTTTAAAAGCATTGAATGAATCCTCTAATCCCTCTAATAATTGTAGGAGACCGATTGATATAACCAAGGCAAGGAGATGGCCGCGTTAAGGTTGACCAAGGTAAGCGCCCCCAGCACATAATATGCTCCTAAACATTTGCTATCGTGGTCTATTCCCGTGTTTACTAAACACTCCACCACTTCTATCACTTTCTCGCGAACCGCATCGATGCTGCCCAACTCTCGCAGGTCTTGCAAGTGCACGTTACGAAACGGATTTCCGTGTGGCGGACAAATCGTGCACTTCATTTGGGGAGTGATTTGCAAGCGATAGTTCCAAATATCAAACATCTCCCGGACAAACTTCATTAATTTCACCCGGTCCAAATCCATAAACCACGATGGCTCGCTATAATTCCCTAAAATATTCATATTCTGGAACACTCCTAGCACGCGTAGCTCCAAGTTTTTTTCGCTCGTAATCACCAGTGGTTCGTCCTTTATCTCGGTTTCAATCTCGGTATGAAGGATTCTTCCTAGTTGTATCAATCGTCCCAAGTTTTTGGTAACCTCTTCGGGAAATGTGTTTCGATTATAAGGGTTCTGCTTCTTCGAGCTTGGCACTAACAACAAGTTATATAAGGAAATAATATCAAACCCATAAATGAAGCCATCTACATCTTTGTAGCTAAAAAATTGGCGCGCGGGGATGGCTGTCATTTCTTCCATGGTTAAAAAATCGGTTTGGTTTACACAAAGACTTCGGTTTGCATATGCGGGGCCATGGAGCGTGCTATTAAATACGCGCTGAAGGTGTCCACGAAAAACCTTTTGTATTTTGACAATAAAGGAAGAAAAGTATAAATGGCAACATATGCGGTCGGTTAGTTCGCGTTTGGTGCCGGTCAGTTTGATTCGCAACGACTTGGCAATATGCTTTAAATCGGCCACGGTGCTTTTGCTTGTCAGAATGGATGCGATTTGAAAGCTTGATTTGCTGTTATACGTATTCAGCGCGAAACGTTTTGCGCCGGTTGCGCGCGTGTCAAACACATATTCGTGCATCTCGTTCTCTTTACTGGATAGTTGCCCGCTTCTTGTGATTCTAGAAGACAGCTCACTCATATAGTCCTCCATTTTTTGCTTGTGCGTTCTTGGCGGCCCGTGTCCAACGGAATCGCAACCCATTGGGTAAACCTCGTTGGTAACATTTTCTATTTCATTGTTGTATAATATGCTCATCTATTATATCTATTACTACTTAATATAATTTCTTTTTGTATTGTTTCCATTTATACATATTACAACTGCGATTTTTATTAAAGTGGTAGGGATTCATTATTCATTATTTAGTATTGGGTCCATCCTTTTCTTCCTTTGTTCCCATTATTCTTGTCCATTTTAGTTAAACTTTCGTTGTATGAGAGTGTGTTGGAACTTTGCTCCACAGTTCTCTCCAACCAAGGAAGGCCTAATATTTACCTTTGATAAATACAATAAAGGAAGAAAAGGGCAACCTCTATTGGAAATATATATATATATATATATATATTGGTCGGTTGTGGTGCGAGGTTGTTTTGTCTTCATTCGATGACGTGACCTATTATGATGCGGGTATTTATATAGATTGTGAAAAATATAAATATAGAAAAGTAAAAAATTGATTTAAAGACACAACACAATAATACATTATAAAAGAACAAAATGGCATCCAATAGCTCAAACGAATCTCAATTATTTGTCGATGGAACTTTATTTGATTGCACCAAGGTGCGATATGGTGCGCCCAAAGCGAATGCTTCTGGGGGTAAAGCAATTAGTATATTCAGCACTGTAATTAATAGCGGACTTAAAGTCAGCACTCCTTTAATGCTCACCTGGGGTGCGTCTGACTATGAAGGCAATAAACAGTATGCAATGAGCCTTCAATTCCCCTCTTCCGAGTATTTGACGGCAGACACGGAAGCATTCTTGAGAAATATGAAGACCTTTGAGGAGAAAATCAAGGCCGATGCGTTGACCAACTCGAAGGAATGGTTCGGAAAGGTTCACAAGTCCGCGGAAGTCATTGATGCGTTGTTTACTCCTATGCTCAAGTATCCCAAGGATAAGCAAACACGTGATTTTGACTATACCAAGTCTCCTATTTTAAGCGTAAAGACTCCTTATTACGATGGAGTTTGGAAGTTTGAAGTCTATGACGAAGACGAGAACAAGTTGCATCCCAATGGTGCCAATGACCTAATCAACCCTCTTGACTACTTGCAGAAGGGAACTCACTTGGCTTGCATTATCCAGTGCGGTGGATTGTGGTTTGCCAACGGCAAGTTTGGTATTACTTGGAGACTAGCCCAAGCGATTGTTCAGAAGCCCAAGGAAACCATCGGAGGCAGATGCTTATTGAAGCTCAAGACTGCCGATAAGGAGAAGCTCAAGTCACAGCCTGCTCCTGTGATTGATGAAGTAGACAATGTGGCACTCAGTGTGGTTGTAGATGACAGCGATGACGAGATTGACATTCCCGCGCCCGCACCCGTTGTGCCTACTCCAGTTCCAGTTGTCGCTACCCCAGCTCCCGTAGTGGTAGAACAAGTTCCTGTTGCCCCAGTTGTGTCCGAAGTAGCCGAGCCAGTTGCCGCAGAAAAGAAGAAGAAGATTGTCAAGAAGAAGGAATAAACGCATCCAAGACAGAGATAGCAAAGACAGAGATAGCAGAGACAGAGATAGCAAAGACAGAGGTAAGTAACAGGTAAAATTAAATATTATATTCTCTTTTTTTATGAGTAGCATTTTTCAAATACTTTTATTGTATTTGAAAAATACATTTACACCCCTTATTTACGTATCCATTCTGCGATTTGGTCCTTGTTTTTATAGCAATGATATCCAGCATATATGGAGGGGCATACCATTACCAGTGGGACGTGTAAATATTGTTTACTTTGAATCGTGTAACATAGTCCTGCGCCAAGGAGTAAGCTATGAAGAGGGGATGTAGCGATGTATCGTATCATTTCCATATTTGCGCGCGGATTCATTTATATATACTATCCAGAATGGTATATTTAAATATTAATCGTATATCAACATTTATCAACATTTATCAACATTTATCAACATATATGCGCACGCTATTCCAGCAAGACTTTGACGATAATATCTGACTTAGTGTCTACATTGTAGATGTTGATTTCGTCAATTCGGGAGATTCCCTGTTTTTTTATTGTTAAGTATTGTTGCGCTTTTATCATTAACTTATCGCACGGGATGGTAAAGGTTCTTGACCCTAACTGAAAATACAATATCGGGTGCTGAATGGATATGTCGGCAAGTTTTGCCTTAATGGTCGTGTGAATATTGTTAAACTCATCGATAAACGTATCCTCGCCCAAGTCAGGCACGCATTTCACAATGATTTCGCTTGCACTAGATTGGTCATCGGGTTCCGTTGGGGTTTGACATGTGGTTGATTCGGTGGCGCCAAGATAATCATAGTAGAGCTCGCTATGCCATAAAGGCACAAAATAGGGTTTGCCATGGAGCACCAGCTTATAAATATTGTTGTCGAACAAATCATCCATACTCGGGTTCAGCTTGAATATATACGTGTGCTTATACTTCTCAAACAAGACCAAGCGTATTTGCTCCAATATTTCTTCCTTTATGTGCAATACACTTTGGTATTTTAACAGCAAACTATATATTTCCAAAGACATCTCCTTGCTCAGACCGTCAAACAGTTTCAAGCTGATTTGCTTGCACCCCATGACAATGTCTTGGATGATGGAGACAAACACGTCGCTCTTGGTGAAGGCATTTTTTACCAAGGTGTTGATAAAGATACCCAACAAGTTTACATAGGCGGGGACTTCTTTGGAATCGTCGGAGGAGTCGGCGGAAGGCGGAAACTTGTCGCTCATATTTATACCTATCTTATCAAAATATTGCATTTCTTTCTTCAAATATTGATAGGCCGCATTAATACCCTGAAAACGCTTGGTGGATTCCTCGTTGTTGCTATGCTTGTCTGGGTGGTAGCGCAATGCCAGTTTGTAGTATTGTTTTTTTGATTTTGTCATTTGTAAAGGAAGAAATGTCGTTGACATTGAGTTCTAATGTTTCTGCGGCGCTTTGTATATTCATCGCTTAATAGTTATATTACTTATATTACTTATATCGTTTACGCTTAATATGCTTATTGTGTGTGTTTATGTGTGTGGATTGTAGTCATTGTATTCATTAAATCAAATGAATAGAATGCAGTTTGGGTTAATATTTTGGAGTAATATTTACAAAATAGGAAGAAACCCAAGGATGGGTTGGAGTTATTTATCTGAACTCATTGGTGGGCTGCGTAGCTCATTCTTGCTATTCACATTGAACCCGTGAATGCACGCGGTTAAATACAGCAAGTAGTTCTCTAAATGATAAATGGGGCGATAGTTGTTGTTATAGTATTGCAGAAAGTTATATGTCTTGATTAATATATTGTGGATGTCGTCGGATTGAAACTTGTGTTGGGTTAATAAGGAAGAAAAGATATACCAAACGCATTCCCCAATATCCAAGTTCACAATGAACGCGTCATACTGCAGGTCACGAAAGCGCAAAAAGTTCATATCTTCCACGTGCAACATCTCGTGTATCAATTTGTCGCAAATAATCTTGTGCGGGACGATGATTTCATTGTTGGTCCCTTGACAATTCAATTGCTTGATGTTAACTATATTTTCTAACACAATGTTGGGAGGCAATTGCATTTTCACGCTTTCGGTGGATTGCGTGGAGGGAGGTTTTGATACGCACTGGTGCAAACATTTTTTATACAGCGCCTTCGTTGGGCGCGGGACATTGATTATTTTGCAACACGTCAGCACATTCTCGGGGATAAAGCTTATCTCTTCGCTAATGATGATGTAGTTCAGCTGTATACCGATGGAGTTGTTTTGTTGCATATAGCTGTAAAAGTTTTCTAACAGCTCGCTGTGTATTTCGTGAAAGTTCTTGCACACAATGATGCCGAACTTCTCCGACTTGGCGTAAATGATATCAATGATTTGCTGGTATATCTCGTGCCAAAGCAGTTTTGAGTTGCACCCTAGTAGGGACATATCAATCTCGTAATGCACGTCGCTGATTTTAAATGTGTATTGCTGCTTTAAATACGAAATATTCAGCTTCTTCTCGTATTTCAATTCGCTTGGGCTGTATTTCAATATGGCGCGCAACATTTGCGTATACTTGCCCACGCCGGGCGGGCCATAAAACAAGACGTTCCGAAACAGCTTACGATTGTTGGGCATCTGCTTGATTACTTTTTCCAACTTGGGATGCAGGTTTTCTTTTAATGTCGTCTGGATATACTCTTCAAAATGCGTCTCTTGAAATTTCATTTTGTATTATATATTTTCGCCTCTTTAATATGTTGTTTACATCTTTCTTCGCTTCGACTTGTTGTTCTTCCTTTTTTGAACGCGTCTGCTCTTGGATTTACTGTTTCTTCTTTTGTTGTTTCTTCTTTTGGATTTTCGGGCGCCTCCTGTCATTTTAGGTCTTAATACATTAAGCATTATCATTGCATTACTTTTTGTAATTTGTAATGTATTACCATTTACAGTGCCAAGCCCTGGTGCAGCATTTTGAATATAAGTAGATAATGCTGGTTCAAAATTGATTGTTTGAATATCATAATTATCGTCTGGAATATTATTAATCTCACTTTCTAGCTTGTTAAAAGCATTCTTGACTGGAGTATCAAACATGGAATTAGTATATTGGGAAGAATCAAAATTGTTCATTATATACATTAAACACATATTATTTTTCCAAATCGTCCAAGCATATTTCACCAAATACACACGCGTAAATAGTTCCCTTCTGTTACTTCGCATTCTTCCTTATTCCTCCGAATAAACTTCATTCGCGATTCATTCGGCATCCGATGCATCCGTCCTGCCCCAATCCACCGAAACTCGCGGTCATACATATTCCAGCATTTCCCGTCCAAATAGCTATACAACACGGGGTCTTTTTTAAGTTCTCCCGCGCCTTTGACTCGCAGGTCTTCCTTAAAGGTTTGCAACGCATCCATTATAAACTAAATACTGTATTCATCTTTATTATTTTGTAAACGCTCCACGAAATAACTATAAAATTGAACCTTGTGCAGTTTCTCCTAAATAATGCAACACACCCACTACAACGCAGTCTAAAATGGCTATTCCCCAATTATGCGATGCATTGATTGCGCTTATTCAGGAGTTCACCAATGTGCGCGCCTTATGCTCCACTTGTTGCCAACTAGTGCCTTTCCGGTCTCGCTTGTTGCGCTGGTCGTTTACATATTTTCACTCGTATAAATACTGCACCTCCATGGATTTTCGGGAACGCGCGGGTCTGGTAATACACAACCTTTATCGCCAGTTGGACCTCCCCATCCCGATATGGGACCCCTTTTACCGGTTCCCTCCATTATCTAGCGCGCATATCGTGGACCTTACCAACAATCACGCCATTCATAATATGCACCTACCTTTGTTCGCCAATGTGCACACGCTGATTTTGGCAAAATGCAAGGCCATTACCGACTTATCCTCGTTACACAACGTGCGCATATTGGACTTGTCGGATTGCTTTCATATTACCGATATATCCGCATTGCAAAACGTGGAAGAAATAAACCTTTCCTACTGCTACGGGGTTGTAGATGTGTCCGCATTGCGAAACGCCCGCAAAGTAATTCTGCGATGTTGCTACGGGATAACCAATGTGGATTGCCTGCAGAATGTGCATACGCTAGACATCAGCACGTGTATTAATGTGGAAGATGTGAGCAAGCTAACCCACGTGAAACGGCTGATTATGCGCAACTGTCCATCCATTCAGGATGTAAGCGGGCTCCAACAAGTGCAAGAGCTAGACATAAGAGACAGCAATGTCGTGGGGATTGACAAGTTATTGAATCTAAAGACGCTGTATAAGGATAACCTTATTGTAAGGAAATGAGGAAACAGAAAGAGAAAGAGAAAAAGAAAAGAAAAGAAAAGAAAAGACAAGAAATAGAAATAGTAATAGAACTCGGTGTAAACAATATAATAATTATTTTGCAATAATAATTATAGACATCGTCCACCAAACCATACTATTATAAAACAAATGAGCACCAATATAGTAAAACGATTAGACCAATACAATGAAAACCACATCTTTTTTTGCGAGCCCATCAAGAACAACATTATGAGCGAGGGAAACTTCCTGCGCATACTCTATTCCAATCATTTGTTTGTGCTAAATGGCGTCCACGTGATGTTCACTATTTATAGTTCCGGCATTGAGAAATGCTACAACAAAATCAAGTTTGCGTTTCACCCCGACCAAAATGCGCACACGATTGAGCGCCTCCAGTTTATTGAGGAATCCATATTGGCCCAGTGCCCGATTCAAAACAAAACGCCTCAATACAAAATTACCGACCAGCTGAAAAACAACTACCTCAAAATATTTTTCGACAGCACGCAAACCATGAACAACAATGCCAACACCTTTTTACTCAAAATATCCGGCGTCTGGGAAACCGCCACCCACTATGGCGTAACATACAAGTTTACTAAAGTAAATTACCCATCCGTAATATAATACTTGAGCGCAATGTATTCGCATACGAGCAAAATGAACCCAGCCAAGGTTACGAGGTATACTTTGACGCCATCCACCGGCAACACCCGAAATGGCTCTACTAATAAAAAGTTGCGCGTGGTGATGATGCCATAGGTTAACAATATGGTGGCTAGAAAAATAAAGGTAGACAAGTAAGGGACCACTCCAAAAGAGATTTCTTTCATAAACTTGCTAAATAACATCAGGTTGGCAATAATGAGAAAAATAATGACTGCACACAGGACTAGAAAGGTAATATTCTGTTTTATATTAATGGCATCGTTGCTTATGGCGTAGGATACCATGGACAACATCCCCACAAGCAACCCAGAATACCCAATGAGGGTGGTTATCGTGGCGGCCTTGTTGGCACCAAACGAAGTCGTAATCAGCACAATTAAGGAGCCTCCAATCAAAAGAGTAAAGACGAAACTTAAATAGGCATTTTTTTCAGAAGGGCTATATTCTACCATATATTACGTGCATATTTATATTTACCTATCGCCGGATGGCCCTTTCAGTTCATCTAATTGCCTTTGCAGGTCTTGTATTTTTAGCAATAGCACCGGTATGAGTTCTAAATAGTTTACCATTTTGTAAGCAGGCTCGTATGGGGAGAGACCCTCGTATATGTTCGTGCCACTTTTCACTAAATTGGGGAAGACTTGCTCCAGCTCTTGAGCAATAAACCCGAAATGTTGCGCCCCTTTCTCTTCCCGATTCAAGTGAAAACATTTGGGCTGGAGTTGCATTAGTTTCTCGCTCACGTCGGAGGGCATGGCGGTTATCTTGTTTTTTAGTCTTTCGTCGGAATAGGTAAACATCGGGTCAATTGGGTAATTCATATGGAATGGAATGGGGTGGACTGCGTGAATATAATAGGATTATTAGTAAACTATGTTTATGTCTTTTTGCATTGTAAAAAAAATAAAGTTTAATGTATTTATATATTATGAGCCGATTTAACACTTCCACCTCGCACCCAATCATACCGAATGCGAATGAATACTTGTTAAAAAAAAAGTATGTGTCTATCCACTCAGAAGACAGAAACATAGACAAATACCCTAATTCCACCGATTTTGAGATTGAGCTACCTCAGGATTATAACAATGTGCAAGGCATCCGGTTAAGTGACTGGTCTTTTCCAGCGAACTTTAACGTGTTCTCATCAGACCAACTCAACGTAACCATTGCATTCCAAATCACAAACCCATACAACCCTGGCGAGGTCCCACTTTATAACCCATTGCAAGACATCATATTTCAAGCATTATACAACAACGGCACGAAAAGATACTATGCCATAATTGAAGACGGGTGTTACACACCTACCCAAATGGCTACCGAGCTTACCAACAAGATGAACGAAGCGGTGTACGATTTTTTATACGCATACATTGAAACCAACAACTCGTCCTTGTTGTCTTCCTTTGTTGCCGAAGGATACAGCCAATTTATTGTCGCCTTTCATAAAGTAAACCATCAGCTATGGTTTGGACATAAGAGTGCTGGATTTAAAATCCTTGCCTATAATGATTTTAGCAACGTGTGTGACTCCGAGGATGACCCGCTGATTTATACCAAAGACAGTATTAATATATGCAAGTCATTCAAATCCTCCAGCATCCATATCGATTATTCCAACTGGGGGCTTCCCTCCTATTTAGGATTTGGACACGCCAATGTGGATAGCGTCCCGATGCCTGCGAGCAAACCCGCACGGTTTTATTATGGGGATGCCCTTGTGCCAGGAGACAATGGGGTTTGGTTGTTGCCAGACCCCGATTTACCAGAGTCTACCCCATCCTATTTAAAAGCCCCCTATAAAGTGAACCTTTTAGGAGAGTCCTATTTCTATATGGAGATTGACAATTTAAACAATATGGACGAAACCGTTCCTTACACACCCAATCATTTTACGAGACACACCAATGAAACGAACGGGATTATAAACTCGTGCTTTGCTAAGATTCCAGTAAATAATGGCGAGGCCGACAAAATAAAGGATAACACAATGAGCAGTTATATGTTGTTCCAGCCTCCTGCAGAAAGAATACGTAAACTAAAGTTGCGCCTACGATATCATAATGGCGCGCTAGTTAATTTTGGGTCTGCCAACTTTTCCTTTACCCTTGAGTTTATTATTTTTGACGCGCAGATTGCTAAGAAAACCAATATGTATGTCCCGGAAACAGTTCAATTTAGCGGTGGGAGAAGGTATTAAGCGCGTTTGCATCATAACCATTTAATATATTTCTATTTTATAAAATAAAACTACATGGACATACAAGAAAATCAACCAAATCAAGAGACCATAGAGACTCCAGAACCATTGGAGATACAGGAAGCTCAAGAGAACCCATCCCATAATGAATCCAACGAGATAGCACTCCCAAAAATACTATATGGAGCAAACAATAATTTTCGCGACATTACTAGCAAAGCATCTGAGGTGTTGATGTCCAACAATATTATTTATATACCCAACAACGATAATATAAGAGCGCATTATTTTGGTGACCATTTGTATAGAACCTTAAAAACGGTCTTTATTGTTTATATTGAAGAGGGTGTATATAAAACAGCAGAGTGTTTGTCGTTTCAAGAAGGGTATGTAGATATGGAAAATAATAAAGTATATGTAGACAATGCCCCGGATGAAATCAAAAATAAGTGCACCACTTGGGAGCATAAGCTGCGCGCCATACATAGTTGTTATTTAATGTCTGGTGGCAACTTTAATTATGAGTATCCAGAGCAACTGATGGCAATCAAGCATCTCACTGGGAAAGAAAAAGTCTTAGAGATTGGTGCCAACATTGGAAGAAATACAATGGTGATTAATCATATTTTAAAAGACAGTGCGCAAAATAACTTTGTTGCGATGGAATGTGACCCCAACACCGCCAAAACATTAATGTATAATCGCGACATTAACAATGTTAGCTTTTTTGTGGAAGCGGCTGCATTATCCAAGCGCAAGCTCATTCAAAAGGGGTGGGATACGATTGCCAGCGAGGAAGTATTAGAAGGGTATGTCCCTGTCAAAACCATCACGTGGGAGCAGCTCAATAAAAAATACAATATCCAGTTTGACACGCTTGTTCTAGATTGCGAGGGCGCGTTTTATTATATTTTAATGGATATGCCCGAGGTATTAGACAATATTAATATGATTATTGTAGAAAATGACTACAAAGATATTGACCACAAGAAATACATAGACAATATGTTGTTGGAGCGTGGGTTTAAAGTCGTGCATAGTGAAGCAGGAGGTTGGGGGCCTTGTCAACCGTTTTTCTTCCAAGTTTGGAAGAAGCCAGAAGCGGTGGTTGAGCACGTGTCTCCAGAGCAGATTGTGGAGGCAGATATCACTGCATAATGCGAATATGTTATGAGTTATACTATTTTGATAAAACAAAATAATATAAGTATATTGTTTGGATGTGTTGTTTGGATTGGTTATCCAATGTTATGGGTAGCTTTTATCCACTCGCGAATGATTTGAATATCGCACGTCTTTACTTTTGCTTTCGTGTCCTTTTCAAACGTCTTCATATCATAAAACGCGGGGGTTTTCATTTGGGTCGTCTTGTAATACACGTAGGGTCCCCATTTCCCGTCGCGGATGGAAATACTGGAATTGATTTCGCGCACAATCTTTTTGCGTTTTTGGTCTTCCGAGTAGCTCGCTTTCATCACCCCTCCTTCTTCCAATATCGCAAACACTTCTGCGTAAGTAATGTTTTCAATCGGTCGGTTTCCCAGCGCGTTCAGTGAGCTTTTGTTCTCTCCATACGTCACATAGAGCCCGTATTTCCCCTTTTTCAGTATCAACTCGTCTCCCTTATATTTTCCCAGCGACCGGTGCGTCGGGGATTCCACCAAGTCTCCGATTTTGTATTCCCCTCTTTCCAGCTTCTGCATATCAATATCCTTTTTCACCGGCTTGAAATGCGTCTCCCCGTTTTCCACGTATTTAATCACCGGTCCGTTCTTCCCAATAATGTAGGTGTGCGCCTCATCAATCGCGTATCCCACCTTTTTCTCGTTTTTCAGCGCCCCGGTTAGCGCGGTCAGCATCTCGTTGCAGTCCGCGCATAGTTGGAACCACGGCGAATGGTTGGTTGCAACGGCGTCCAGTTGTTTCTCCATTTTATTCGTGTATTCGTAGTTAAACAGCTCGTGAAAATGCGTCTGCAAAAACTCCATCACAATAATACCCAGCGGCTGAATCACCAGCTTCCCCTTCTCGGCGCCTATTTTTCGCACAAGGGTGCTCTCGGTTAGCGTGTCCTCCATCAGCGTAAAATCCGTGCAGCTCACCTCTACCCCCTCTACATCCTCCTTTGTCACGTAGTTGCGGTCCTGTATTTTGTCCACCAACGATGCATACGTGGATGGCCTGCCTATCCCGTGCTCCTCCAGCAGACTAACAAGCTTCGCCTCCGTATAGTGCATATGTAGCGACTTGATGGTCTGGGTTGCTACTATCTTCTTATATTCCACTGTAGTGCTCTCTTTTAGCGCCAATAAGTAGCTGTATTCTTTGCTTTGTTGCTCAAACTTATTGGACACAATGAGCCAGCCTGGGAACACGATTTGCTCTGCTCTGTATACAAACTTGGCCTCTTCTGCCGCCGAAATATACGCATTCAAGGAAGAAAAGGCAGCGTCGGCCATCAGACTTTCCAATGCGTTGCTCCATATGAGCTCGTATAGTTTTGCCTCTCTTGTGCTCAACTCTTTATACGTAGACAAGTTGATGCCTGGCGTGCACTTTATATTGGTCGGGCGTATCGCCTCGTGCGCCTCTTGCGGTGCTACTTTTTCAATATTTTCCACTGTAGCGCTTTCGGCGGTCGTTTTCTTACTTGATTTGCTTTTCTTGGCGGTTGGTTCGGGTTTAGAATGGTCTGAACCGAGTGCTTTACTATCTGCGCTGGGGGAAAGAAACCGTTCCTGACCATACGTGGTTACAATGTATTCTTTGCAACTTGCAATAAACTCCGCGCTATATTTTACGCTATCCGTGCGCATATAGGTGATTAACCCCATCTCATACAGTTTCTGGCATCCCTTCATCGTATCCTTGGGGGAATAATGCAACACATTGCTCGCTACTTGCTGGAGGCGACTCGTGGTGAAAGGGGTGGGTGCGTGCTTTACGCTTGGTTTGGGGTCTTCGCGTGTAAATATATGGTCGTGGTTTGCAGAGCTCTCCATAAAATATTCCATGTCGTGCTCATTATCAAACTCTTTATTCAGAGTAAAAGGAAGAACCAGCTTGGTAAAATAGCCGGTGGTATTGTATACCTTTTTGCCTGGGCTATTCTTTATTAATACGTAATTGTCGTATACGAGCTTTAGGGCAGGGGTTTGGCATCTTCCTGCGCTCAATGCGTTTGCGTTGTTGCGCTGGATTAGCTTCCACAACATCGGCGACACCGTAAAGCCCACGAGTATATCTAATATCTGGCGCGCCTGTTGCGAATATACCATACTCATATTCACCGTGGTCGGGCTCAGAATGGCCTTTTGAAGCGCATCGCGCGTGATTTCATAAAAAATAATGCGCTTGGTTGTTTGGATAGGAAGACCAAAGAGCCGGCACACGTGGAACGCAATGGCTTCCCCTTCGCGGTCCCCGTCGCTCGCCAAGATGACCTCACTGCACGCTTTTATTTCTTCCTGAATGCGCTTACACTGCGCTTTCTTAATCGGGTCGTCAATCATACTATAGGTGGGCTCAAACTGGTTCTGAATGTCGATATCCTTTAAGGAAGCAATGTTGCACAAATGGCCATACGTAGCAACGCACTTATAGGAATCGCCAAGGTATTCCTCTATCTTGCTGCACTTCGCGGGGGATTCCACAATAACGAGACGTTTTTTTAACGCATACTTATCGGATTTGGAGGTCATAATGGTATTGATGGGTGTAATCTGTTTACTTAATTTGTGTCGCGATTTCTCTATATTGATTCGCTTGTGGTATATAATAGGTTCGGCCATTATTTTTTTAAATTGTTTGGTTATATATAATGGTCTTTTTTGAAGAGTCGTCAAAATTAAAATCCTCGCCATCCCCTCCATCAAATGGCATTCCGATTATTTTTACTATCTCCCGAATGAACCCGCCTACCCCTGGGCATTTAGAATTGATTCGGAAACTAATTGAAAAGGCACTTGAAGTAAATGCGACCACAGTTTATGTTATATTATCCAAATCAGTAGATAACAGCGATAACCCAATTGAATGTCCATCAAAAATACCCGTTTTGAATGAAATGGTGGTTCATTTGAAAGGGACCATGAAAGAAAAATATTCAGATGATTATCAAAAATACACACAACAACAAATAGATAATATACAAGTTGTGTTTAAATGCGTTGACCCACAAGAAAAAAGTCCGATTTCTACAATATCCAACATTGTATACCAGGAACCTCAAAACACATCAAACTTGGATTTATTTTTGGTTGTTGGAGATGATAGGGCGGATTTATTGGACACAATGGAGAAACTTTTTGGCAAAACGGTTCGTTCAGTAAATGGGAAAATATTAGAAAGGGAAGAAATGGAATCATATAAAAACTTATCTGTTGATAAGTTGGGTCAGCTTAATATTAATGAAGTTCCAATTTCTGCATTCTCTGCATCTTTTGTAAGAAACTTGGTAAAAAATGGATTGGTTGATAAGTTTAATGACGTATACAGACCTTATTTAAGTCAAGATTTAATAGACAGATTGTATACAGAAATACAAGAGGGTTTTAAGAGAGAACCGCCTATTAAACAAGGAACAAAAAGGAAATTATCACAAACCAACGGCGGGAAACGGAAAGCAAACACGCGCAAGAAATTAAAAAAAGCCAAGCGCTATACAAGAAAAGGTAACAAACGTCATACAAGAAAACGCGGTTGAGGTATATTTTTTGCGTTAACACTGTTTATGCGGTTTATTCCCGAATTATATTTTTGGTCGCCCATATTTTTTATATTCGTAAAATATATGGGTATATGTAATTATTTACAACACGTTATATACAATTTGATTTACGACAATAGAACGCAAACCCAGGTTGCTCCCACTACCCGCGAGGACTCCGAGAAAGCGTTATATTATCCTGCACGAAAATTAGACTTATTACATAAAATAAAAAAATATAAACTCAGCTATCCTCAGTATAAAATAATCAAAGATAGCTTACACGATTTGTGTATAACGGACGAGGAACTATTTTTTTATTTAGATTATTTTATTGAAAATAACATAGACATACATAATGAAAACAAATTGCATTTGATGTGTAATATTATTAGAACGAAACAAACACCACCACGTGTTCGCATCTCTAATAATAATAATAATAATATGGTGAGTAAAGAACCGTGAACAACTTATACGCGCGATTTTTCTGAGGGTTTCTTGCTCATCGCCTTGAACTTCTTCCAACTAATGTTAATCGCATCGCTGTGTGGCTCTGGTGTCGTTTCGTATTGTGCGTTCAGCTTGTCCGCCTTTTTGACCGCGCTATCGATATACATCTTTTTCAGCAGCTTCCCCACCTCATACGAGCCTTCGTGCTGGTCTAGGCTCCCGTCTTCAATCTTTTTTAACACGTCCAAAAACTGGAATAGCGTGTCGCAGTCCAGCTCATCTTTGCGCACCTTATTGTAAATGTCCGTGTAATACGTGAACAAAAAATTGCATTGCTCCATCGCGGTAAAATGCAACTCGGCATCGCTTTGACTGTTGGCTCTCAATTGAAGTAACCGGTTCACATCATTGCGTAGCAACACGCTGTGCTTTAGTTCGCGAATCTTTTGCGTCTGGTCCTCCACGTTGTTCTCGGCAATCATTTGCTGAAGCTGCAATTTCTCCTTGTCGTTCATAATATAGTATCTGAAAAGTTATATTTAAACCCGTTTCCCTCGTTTTTATATTGTCTTATTGTATATACTATGTCGGCACCGAATATATCTGTTGGACCTCCCATAACCGTGTCTGGACAAGGTGGGCCACCCAATATGGCCGCATTGCAAGTCGGCACTGCCAACACAATGCACGCAAACGCGTTAGCCGGATTAGCAGGAGGCAACTTGAAAAAACGACGCCAAAGTAAGCGCGCCGGAAAGAAGAGAACTCGTAAAACACATAAGCGCAACAAATCCAATAAGAAATCTAGTCGTCGGAATAAGAGAAAGCGTAATAAAATGGTGGGCGGGGTGGGAGAGCCAATTCCATACAACAGCCCCATGGTGCCCTACAATAATGGTGGGTCGCAAATTGACGACATATCTAAAACGCTTGCGATGGCGCACGCCAGCAGTTCCAGTCAAGCCGCGGGGGACCACAAAGTCTAATTTATTATCGTCAAAGCCCAAAATAAGAATATAATAATAATATAAGTATGCCATCCGGTAGAAGCTGGTTTAATTTCGCATTGATTAATTTAGGATTTATCATTCAAATCCTGCTCATGTATTATTGGGTAATGTCCGCCGAAATACGCAAAAATTGGCAAAAGTATCGGTGCAACCCGATGTATATGCCCTTGTCCAATGATATTCAGCAGGACTTTACCTTTTGTGTGCAAAACATCCAGTCCGATTATATCGGGCACCTGCTCCAACCCATCACCTATTTGACGTCCTCGCTTGCCGAGTTGGGCGGGTCTTTGGTCACCTCGGTGAATGATGCGCGCACGATGATTTCCAAGGTCCGCACCTTTGTCTCCGACATCACGGACAACATTTACGGTGTGTTCATGAACCTCATCGTGGAGTTCCAAAAGACCACTCTCAACATCAACGACCTAATGAAAAAAATGGTCGGCATTTTAGTAACAATGGTATACGTTCTGGACGGCAGTCAAAAAACAATGGCCAGTATGTGGGCCGGCCCGCCTGGAAAAATCGTTCGGTCGCTCGGCAGTTGCTTTCACCCCGATACCCAAATCCGATTGCAATCCGGCGAGAAAGTATATATGAAAGACGTAGAGCTCGGTGTCCTCTTGGAGAATGGCAGTCGCGTGGATGCGGTGATGAAACTAAATAATTTCCGCAACGAGTGCTTTTATAAACTGCCTGCTCTCAATCCAGACGAGCCCGACGTTTACGCCACGGGAACGCATTTAGTAAAATATGCGGACGACTTTATTCAAGTGGCCAAGCACCCTTCTGCGATACGTATGCCCGAGGAGTTCTCCACGCAATGGTTCACTTGCCTTATCACGAACGACCATCAAATCCCCATATCCGGTTACCACTTTTGGGATTGGGAAGACGATATCATCACCGGTCTCCCTCACATTTAATTGTAGTCCAGTCACACCTTTTGAGATGGGTTTGACGCAATATTATCATTACATATTATAAGATAATGTCTAATGACAGTAAAAATATAGATATCGCATCTATTTTGGAAAGCTCCTCCAAGAAAATCAATGCATTGTATGACGGGCTATCGTATTACGACCTATACGGGTCGTCCGTCGCGATGGTCTTCCTTATTACCTTGTTTGTGTTTCTTGGATGCTCCTACTTCTCGCTAATGCTCAAGTCCGAAATGGTCAAGACCAACTGGGCAAAAGAGCGATGTAAACCCAATGTATTGCCGTTTGCAGGCATCATTAATGCGCCCACTGGAGAGTCCTCTTTTAACTATACAAAAGACAATTTCACCTATTGCGTGCAAGAACAGGTGTCCCAGTTTTCTAGCTTGTTGCTTCGCCCGGTTGAAACCCTAACCAATTCTTTGGCGATCCTATATTCCGGCATCGGCGACTCTATTAACCGGATGCGCGTAATGATTGCTCGGCTCCGCAAAAACATTTCCGTCATTGCAAAGAATATATACGAAAAGCTGATGAATATCACCGCCCCATTAATACTGATTACCGTTACCGTGTTGGATATGATGCGCAAAGCGCAAGGTGTGCTCACGGCAGGCGTCAACACAATGATTGCAAGTTATATGACTCTGCAGTCCCTGCTTGGCTCTATGGTTGAGCTAATTATTAAAATATTGTTGATTATGCTTGGCGTCATTATTGCCTTGTGGGCCACGCCCATCACTTGGGGTGCCGCTGCGTCCACGTCGGCAGTCTTCACGGCCATTGCCATTCCGCTCGCCATTATTGCGGCTATTTTGGCCAAGGTGATGAATGTGCAGACCTCCAAGATACCCAAGCTAAAATGCTTTGATGAGGACACATTGTTCCCATTGTCCGATGGAACACACCGGGCAATACGAGACTTGGAACTGGGAGACGTGTTGCTACATAGCGGACAAGTCGTGTCCAAGATGCGTTTAAGCACGACCGAGGTCAAGATGTATTGCTTTCGCGGGATACAGATAAGCGGCACGCATATGGTGCACTACAAGGACAAATGGATACGCGTTGCGTCACACCCAGAAGCAGTTTTGGTTGCGCACTATGACAAACCCTATATTTACTGCATCAATACCAGCACCAAGTGTATCTATTTGGAGGGGGAGCTGTTTACGGACTGGGATGAGGTGTATGATAGCACCTTGCAAAGAACTTTGCAACGACATGTGGTTCAGAAGAATGTCAAGAATCCAAGTATTGTAAAAGTAGAAAAGGAAGAAAACATCCATAAATATTTGGACGCAGGGTTTAGCAAAGATGCGCGCGTCCAGTTGAAGGATGGGCGCAAGGTGGCCATTGAAAATGTGAACGTTGGCGATATTTTATATGGGGGCGACGAAGTATACGGTGTGGTGACTATAGACGCGCGCAATATGAAGGGGATACAGCATTTTTGTTTAGGAGGACTGGATGATTTTTATGGGAGCGCCAACTTGCCGATAGTGAGTCCAGAGTTACTTATAGAAAGAAAAGAAGTCGGGGAACACGAGTCGTCGTTTATTATGACCCTGCACCATTTATTAACCGATTCGGGGAAATGTTGCGTCAATGGGGTTTGGTTCTTTGACTATAATTCGGCCATCGACGCCTATTTGCAATAAAAGGAGCGCGAGATACGGAAAATGAGAAATTATTATCTAATAATTATGTATAATATGTTTGAGATTAGCATTGGTTCGTATAAGATTAACGTCTTGCAGGTATTGATTGTCGCATTTTTAATAAATGTCTTGTTTGGCTCTCTTCTTTGCGGATGCGCCAAGCCCGAAACCGTGGAGGGATTCCGTAGCTTATTTTCCAGCGTGAGTTCCGACTACAAGTTGGGCGATAATACCCCTGTGGATACCAGCTCGTGGAGACAGCCCGACTTGTCTGTGAAAAAAAATGTGGTGGAGATGAACGAGCGCCCTGAGCAACCCATTCCCTTGCCTGAAGGCCAGCTAAGTATGTTTGCAAATACCGAGTTCAAGCCCGAATGCTGCCCCAATGCGTATTCCAATGGTAGCGGATGCGCCTGTATGACTGTGAAGCAGTTTGAATACGTCAAACAACGCGGCGGAAACAATGTTCCCTACTCGGAGTATTAACTCCATTTTAGTTTCCTATTGATGTATGCATATTATTTTTTATAAATATTATGCGTAGATGTGTAATTATGCGTATATAAATCCATTTATATTTATCCACCTATATATATTGAATGGATTGCGTATTTATATGCGTGTTTAACAATTCCAACTTTGTGCATATGGCGCTGTTGTTGTTGAAAAGTATTTCAATCTATGGGAACCTTGGAGAAAACACGGAGGTGGTCATTTACACCTCTAGTGAGTTTATGAAAATGTTTAAACAAAGCAGCCTATATAGCATTCACCCACCCAAATGGGTATTTGAATTGAATGAGAATTATAATAATATAAACTTTGCGTGCAAAGCTCGAATGGACGTCTTTTCTTTGCCTTCCATACAAAAATATGAAAAAGTGTTATATTTAGACACAGACATTTTAATAAAAGGTGACCTAAGTCGTGTGTTTCAAGTTGCCAAGGAAGAGATATTATATGTGTTAGAAGAGGGTAGCATTACGTGCCCCGTGTTCTCGGTCCAGTTTTATGGAAGAACCTTGTTCGGGAATGACATACACAAGTATGCAGACAAATCGGCATTTACAAGCGGGATTATGTTGTTTCGCAATTGTGATAAAATGCGAACCCTCTTTGACATTATTAAGAGAGATATTATAAACCGGCCATTCACGTTTCAGGGGTATGACCAGCCATATATTGTATATAATGCGTTCAAAATGCGCGCATTTAACAACAAAATATTAAAAAAACTGGCAGTAAACAATGACAACAACATAGATAGCACGTTTATTATTCATCACTTCCCTGGGTATCCAGGTGTGTATCACCATAAAATAATGCATATGACAAACTTTTTAAGTGCGTCGTTTCAGAAGGATTATAAAACGTTACCAACGATGTATCAAACCCAAACCCCGCCTACCAAAAACACCTCGTTCCCATTAGTTGGCGTGTGCGTGTCTTATAATTATTTTGAAGAGCTCCGCGCAATGCTGCCGTGCAATTATCTGCATTTTGATAAAATATATTTGGTAACCCAGGAGGATGATATTCAAACAGTGGAGTTTTGTAAACAGTTTGATAATGTGGTTCTCTTATTTTACAATTTTAAAACCAACGGGAAAGATTTTGACAAGTATGGTGCAATCAAATATGCGCAAGAAATAATGTTTAAAGAGCATCCAACCTCTTGGTATCTAAATATGGATAGCGATATCGTGTTGCCAATTAATTTTATTAAGATATTGGAATCCGAACCATTGCAAGAGGATTGCATATATGCAATCAATCGTATAAATATATTGAAATCATCCGAATTGGCAGACTTGCGACTAGCTATAAAAACCACATATACACATCAACCCTTTTACACACAGATTTGTCATAGTAACACCACCCCGCCGTGTATATTGGGTATGTTTCAATTATATAAAAAACAATGTTTGCAATTTGATGCGTTTGCAGATGTAAACGACGGGGATTATTATTTTGCGTGGAAAAACTTTCAAACGTTTTCACTATTGTCTGGTATTGCGTGTATGCATTTAGGTCCAGGCCAAGTGAATATCAAAGAAAAAGTAAAAAGTTATATAGATGATTCCAAATGTCCTATATCAAGCTATTATTTTGCGTGCGAACCCACTGCAAAAACAATCTATTACAATTCAAAAAGAGAACGTCAAAACTACCATCTAACAGAATCCCCCAACACAATCGATACGGATGTATGGTCCATCTCGCAAAAGATGCGTGAGGATATATTCAATTATTTTAATAATAAAATGCACACTACAAGTGGCTTTATGTTAAATTATAGATTTAATATTCATAAATATTATACCATTGCGGAGGTAGGAGCGTATAAGGGATATACCACAAAAATATTGTCTAACCTTTTTTCAAAGGTATATGCAATTGATAATAACCGCGAGTTTATGAATGAAAATATAATATCAAACAAAGACCGGGTAAATATTACATACTGCTTAAAAGATATATACAAAGACAGCTGGAATGATTTGTCCGAAGACGTGGATGTCGTCTTTATCGATGCAGACCATAGTTATGAAGGGTGTAAAAGTGACATCGTCAACTCTCTCAAACGCTTTACCAGCTTGAAATATCTCATTTTTGATGATTATGGAGTATGGCCAGGTGTTCGCAAAGTAGTGGATGAGTTCATACAAAATAAGCAATTGCGGTTTGAAACGTTTATTGGGTTAACCGATGTGCCTGGGCCAAATGATACCATTGTAAAAAATGTGAATGAAGGAATCATTTGCAGTGTAAACAAACCATTGCAAGCAAAAATGTATCCCTATGTGAATCCTGTGTCCCCGTTATCTGTTAAGTCCACTGCTCCCCCCACGCCAATCAAAAAACCGAACATGTTCGCCCTAGTGAACCCGTCTCCAAAAACAGTTGCGGCAAAGCCGACACCAAAAAGAAATGTGGTGATGTTTCCAATGCACACGAAATAACGTGCGCATAGATTACGAATATTATATAAAAAACACGGATACTTATACAATCCATGTTTTTCCCTTTTTTCTTTCCCACTTTTTCCTTTTATACAACCATTTCATTGGAAAATAATTCGCCATCCACTCAACCATTTGCGCCCTCCCTAGCAGAATAGTTGTGCGTAAATACTCGCGTGTCGTTACGATTTATGGTAACAACCCCAGAATTATTATTTTGGTGCAAATAATTATTCAAAATAGTCTTTTTGCTACTTTTATAAGGGGTCTAGATATGCTATTTTGGACATTTTAAAAATGTCCAAATTCGATTTCCCTCCGACCGGTGAAAACACCCAAATTCGCATATTTACTCTTTGTGACCATATTTTTCAAAATTTGAGGGCTGTTTTAAAATTTTGTGAGCATAACTTTTTTTTTCAACCCCTTTTTTTAACAAAAGGTTGTCTCCAAAATCGCGAAGTTTGCCTTTTTTTCGAAAAAAAGTCCGAAAAATCCAAAAATGTCCGAAAAATGTCCAAAAACTAGGTGACGCCAGGTGACATTTCGGGGACTTTTAGGTGACGCCCTTTTTGCTACTTTTATACTTTTTTTGTGATTTTTGAGAATAAATATTTAAATATGTGTTCCTATATTAAAGTATGCCCAAATACAAAATTAACTATTCCAAATCCATTATTTATAAAATCCATTGCATAGACCCAGAAGTAACCGATTGCTATGTTGGGTCTACCACGAACTTTAATCAGAAGAGATATTTTCACAAGCACTGTTACTATAATGAGAGCTCAATGCAATATCATTGCGAACTGTATGACAAAATACGCGAAACCAAGGGTTGGGAGAATTGGCAAATGAGTGTGGTCGCCATTGTGAACTGTGCAAACCACAATGAGCTCGTGCTTGAAGAACAAAAATATTCCAAACTGTGTAACGCCACGCTGTCTATTTTACACAAAGAACCCACTGAGCCAAAAAAATCTTCAAAAAAAAGTAGCAAACATTCAAAAAAAAGTAGCAAACTTTATAAGAAAAGTAGCAACCTGGATGAGAACGTATTTAGTTGCCAAGTGTGTCAATATACTACGGGTAGGAAGAGCAATTTTAATAAGCATCTTACCACAAACAAGCATTACATTAAGATAAAGGGTTATAAAGAAAATCCGACCGAACCATTGGAACAAAAGGAAGAACATCCGGATGACCTGATTGAGGGTTTGGATTTGGATTCCGATGCGGATTCGGATTCACAAGGGGAGGAAGAGGATGAGGAAGATGCAGAGGAAGAGGAGCCCGATACAGAGATAACCACCGACACCATTACCGACATATACAAAGAAATCACCGTAGACATCCACGCAGACATACGCAAGGAACACAATGAGGAGACACTGTCAGACAAGTATATTGTTACCCCATTGCAGAATGTAATTCGGGTGTTTGAGTCGGTAAACAAATACACAATAGATAGCGTGCCAAAGGTGGAAGAAAGCGCGCACGCGAATGAAACGGATGAGCCCCCCACGATGGAGGCAAGTTACATTCATTGCGATACCATAATGGAGACCCCCTCCGATGCGAGAATGATGCAGAAACCTCCTCACGGGATTTATAGTAGCGACTGCCATGACTCCAAATACTGCAAAAAATGCAAGAAGGTGTATAAATCTCGCAATGGCTTATGGAAGCACAAAAAAGTGTGCGATATGACCCCTTTGGAAATCGTAGAGGGACCCGAGTTGAATTATGCGAGACCAATTAATGAGCTACTTGCGGCAAGCAATCAGGTTCTAAACGCGAACGAAACGCTTACCCATACGGTAATGGATTTGATTAAACAGAACCAAGACTTGCAAAAACAGCTGATTGAGTTGGCCAAGGAAGGAAGAAACACTATTATTAACAATACTACCAATAATAGTTTCAATCTGCGCGTATACTTAAACGAGACGTGTAAAGATGCCGTCAATATGATGGATTTTGTCAACTCGTTGCACCTCCAGCTAACCGATTTGGAAGAAACCGGTCGGCTAGGGTATTCCAACGGGATGTCGCGTATTTTTATTAATGGACTCAAAGAGATGGATGCATGCAAACGACCCATCCATTGTAGCGATTTAAAGCGAGAAATATTATACATAAAGGAAGACAATGTGTGGGAAAAGGACACCGACACGCGCGAAAAAATCAAAAAAGCAATCCGAAAAATAGAGCAAAAAAATATTCAGCAAATCCCGCTGTGGATAAAGGCGCACCCGAATTGCGTAGTCGGGTCCAATCGCGAGAACATTCCCTATTTAAAAATGGTGATGCAGTCCACCGGAGGGCTTAACCCAGATGAGGAATCCAATATGAATAAAATAATTAGTAATATTGCAAAAGAAGTGTGCATCAATAAAGAGTGCCATATGTAGATGGGTGGACAGGGTTATGAGAACAGGGTTTCGCATCGGTTGCAATACACAATATGCATAAAGTGGTTTATATCCACTTCAATATCATTCTCCGTGATAATATGCACACATATTTCGCGAATGCGTTGCTTGATTTTGTGCAGAAACATATTGCACTGCTCAATAATCGCTTGGGAGGCAGGGGTCGGGCTTACATTTTTATAAAACAGGGTGGAATAGGTTTCCGTAAGTCGCTTCATTTTAATGAGCGTGCCCAGCTCGTCGTCGCTTTCATTGTTGGGGTCGTAGCTTTTGCTCAGCTCTTTGATGAACTCTTTTTGAATATTTGCATTGAACACGGGGTCGCTCCCTTCTAACGATTCAATAGAACAAGATTTGCAAAAGTTAATCTCATCCTCGGACGCATTCGGCGCAAATAAATATTCGTTGTCTTCGTCCCCGTTTTCTCTTGGGTCCTTGATATCCGGCGCCTCTATGCAGTCTGCCTTCTCGTGACTACTAATATTATTGTTATTATGGTTTGGTTCGCTCATTGTTATTCTGTATTAATTAATATTATTAATAAATCTTTAGATTACTAATAATATACGTTTTTGTTTTGGGTTTGTAATGAGAATGAGAAGGAGAGTTGTATGCACTCGTTTAATTATACAAGTTGCGCCACGTTTCTTGCTCCACATTCGGCTTAATCAGTTTGTCCACGATTTGCTTCGTGACGGTAAACGGGAACTCTACCTTTAAGGTGATGTCTTGCTCGAACAAGTTGGTCTCTGGCTTCATCAAACGATACAAGTTCAGTTTGGTGTATATAATCTCAAGGCATCGCTTGAGGTTGCGCACCCCTTCTTCCTTTTGGCAATGCGTATCAATAATATAATGCAGGGCTTCCTCCTGAATAATGATATCCCCTTCTTTAAACTTGACCTGCTCTTGGATTGCGGGTAACAAGTGCTTGTTGGCAATAATGGTTTTTTGCTTCTTGTCATAGCCTTTGGTTTGGATTTTATACATTCGGTCGCGCAAGATGGGGTTGATTTTGCTCTCGTCGTTGTAGCTGAAAATGAATAAACACTTGCTCAAATCAAACTCAATGTCGGAGAAATATTTGTCGTGAAATTGGGAGTTTTGGGTGCTATCCGTTAAGTGAGTCAATATGCCCACAATTTCCTCCCCTTTTGGCGTGTCGCTTATTTTGTCCAACTCGTCAAAGTAAATCACTGGGTTCATGCACTTGCTCTCAATAATGATTTGCACGATTTTCCCCCACGTGCTTCCTTCATACGTATATGAGTGGCCCTCCAAAAAGCTACTGTCCGTGGCCCCACCGAGCGCAATGAACGCAAAGGGACGATTCAATATTTTGCTAATGCCGTTCTTGACAATGGAGGTTTTGCCTGTGCCCATAGGCCCTTTTAACGCAATGGACGTGCCAATGGATTGTGGGTTGGTGATGAGCTGTCCAATCATTTGCATCACTTGCATTTTGGCATCGTTTAGTCCATAGACCGCCGAATCCAGCTTTTGCAGTGCGTTTTCCATAAACTCGTGACAGGCATCTACCCCGTTATCAATGGTGACGGGCAAGGTTTCAAACTTGCCAAACGGGATTTTCATAAACGTGTCCACCCAGTTTTTGATTTTATGAAACTCCCCGCTCCCATTATCCATATACCGGAGCGTATTGATGCGCTTCATTGCGCACGCCTTGAAGGCGCTGGGAATATCAGACTCTAGCAATGTGAGCTTGTATGGTTTTTCAATACGGGTGAGCGTATTAATCTCGCGCAGTTCGCGAATGATTTTTTTCTGCGGTTCAATATCCATTTTTTGAAAAAACGCAAAGTCGTTCATCTTGTTCTTTTCGCGCAACTGCTTTTTAAAGAGGTTGCAATTATCTTTCTTTTGCTTGATGTCCTGCTTTGCTTGCTTCTTCTTAATGGAGGCAATGGAGTCTTCACAGTTTTTAATACACATTTGAATGGTCTTGTTGGCGCTTTGGTCTGCCTTGATTTTCTTGAGCTCTGCCAACACGGCGTGCGCATCTGCCAGTTGCTTTTCCAAACTGTCGTTGCACCCAGCCTTGTGTTCGGTGCGTTCAGATGCGGACTCTTCCTTTGCATTCTCTTGGTTCTTGTTTGTGTCTTGCTCTTTTTCTTTGTCTTGGTTCTTTGTGTCTTCTTGTTCGGATGCTTTATTGGATTTACGCGCCTTGTATAACTTGCGCCGACGTCTTGCTCTTTCTACTGTAGCGCATTCGTGCACGTGATTTTTAGAGTGTTTCTTTTTGGGTTTCTTTTCCTCCTCCTCTTCCTCCTCTTCTTCATTATCATCGTCCTCGTCCTCGTCCTCTTGTTGGTCACTAGTATCTTCCTCTGGAGTTTCATATACGTAGTCACTGTCCTCCTCATCTTCCTCATCCTCATCCTCTTCGGTATCCCACTCATCATACTGGGAATCATAATCTTCGTCGTCTTCAGATTCCTCCTCGTCTTCTGTATCCCAATCAGAACGTTTCTTTTTCCCTTTACCGATGGTGAAAATGATATTGAATTGTTGGAGCTTCGCTTTTTTTTTGGAACCGGCATCCTCCTCTTCCTCGGAATCCGAATCCTCCTCTTCTTCATCCTCATCTTCATCGGATTCGCAACTATCTTCTAACTCCTCAGAGTCTTCGTCCTCGTCTTCTAATTCCTCCTCTTCTTCCTCTTCCTTAGAGGCCTTCTTATTTTTGGCTTTTTTATCATACACCTCCTCTACTTTACGAGAGAAAAACTTACGAGGTTTGGATGGAAGCCTTTTATTATGAGTTTTCTTGGGCGCCAGCTTTTGTTTTAGACGTTTGCCTGCGCGAACCTTGTTCGTCATATGTTTTGATGGGAATATTTGAGACACGAGCTCGCGATATTCTTGCTCGTCGAAACTTTCCTCGTCCTCCGAATCAAACAACCCGTCATCTACTTGCGGATTGTCTTCATCTTCTTCCTCGGACTCACTTTGGCTAGAAGAATCATTACTATCAGAAGACTCATTCAACTTGCATTGTTTGATTTGCTCGCGCTTACTGGAGCGGAGAATCTTCTTATTCTTTTTATTTTTTACTACTTGTATAGAGGTATCTTTTTTCATTGTTACTTACACATATGTGCCAAATTATGTTTAAGTGGTATAATAAATATGAATTGTATACCATTGGACAACCCACTCCAAAAATGTTTCCATCACAATAGGTGAATCGAGTAACACATAACATAACGCAAACAAGACGAAAAGTAAAAAGTTGAAATAAATAAAATTGAAAAATAATAATCTAAATATTATCCTATTAATATAAGAAGATGTCTTCAAAAGTTGGAACAATGCAACGCAATAATGTATCAAAGGTTATCGGTATTCAATTTAGTATTTTATCGCCAGATGAAATCAGGAAGGCATCTGTCGCAAAAATTACTAGCCGGGAGATGTATACCAATAATAAGCCCGCGTTTAATGGGCTGTTTGACCCGCGGATGGGGGTCTTAGAGCCCGGCGCCATATGCCCTACTGATGGTTTAGGTTATATGGAAACCCCTGGGTATTTCGGTCATATCGAGTTAGCGAGACCAATTTATTACATTCAATATTTAAATACAATCAAAAAAGTGGTGAGATGTGTATGTTTTAAATGTAGCAAACTTCTCATCAGCAAAGAAAAATACAAACAAGCGCTGTCTATGGCTCCCAAACAGAGGTGGGAGTATGTGTTCTCCATTGCGAGCAAAGTGAAACGTTGTGGCGCCGATACGGACGATGGATGCGGTTGCTTGCAGCCCAAAAAGTTCAAGTCGGAAGGCATTGCCACCATCTTTGCCGAATGGACCGGAGACGAAGACAGTGAGAACATTGTTATCAAAATCACTCCCGAAATGATGTTAAAAATATTCAAGCGCATCTCCGACGAAGACGTGACCTTTATGGGGTTTAGTCCCTTGTGGTCTCGTCCCGACTGGATGATTTGTCAAGTGCTTGCGGTCCCCCCACCTGCAGTAAGGCCATCGGTAAAGCACGATGCCCAGCAACGCAGTGAGGATGACATTACGCACATTATGGTGAACATCATCAAAACCAACAAAATCCTGCAGGAAAAACTGGACAACAATGCGCCCGAGAAGGTGATTGAAGATTGGACAACAGTGCTGCAGTATTACGGTGGGTCAATGATTGATAACAAAATACCTGGCTCCTCCCCAGTCGCCCAGAGGTCGGGAAGACCATTGAAGTCAATTAAAGACAGATTAAATGGGAAAGGAGGAAGAATGAGAGGGAACTTAATGGCAAAACGTGTAGACTTTAGCGCTAGGTCGGTTATTACTGCTGACCCGAACCTGTCTATTCGCGAGTTAGGTATCCCAATGAAAATTGCGAAAAATATTACCAAGCCGGTGGTCGTGAACAAGATTAACAAATCGTTCTTAAAACAGCTCGTATTGAACGGGCCAGACATACACCCAGGCGCAAAAATATTGGAACGCAAAAACGGAGAAAGTATCACTCTGCGCTATGTGGATAGGGCCTCCATCGTCTTGGAGGAGGGAGATATTGTGCACCGTCATATGATGAATGGTGACCCAATATTGTTTAACCGTCAGCCTACTTTGCACAGAATGAGTATGATGTGTCATATCGCAAGAATTATGACCAGAGGTGATACTTTTAGAATGAACGTAGCCGATAGACTTGGTGTCGGCAACAGGGGGCGTTAAAAGCGTGCTACCCCCTAGTAAATAAATTAATAATGATTTAGGCAAACAATATAAAATAATTAATCATATGATATAAAATGGACGTAACAGATACGAAACCTTTAGAAAAATGTTGTTCAAAATGTGGTATAACAAAAAATGAAACATTATTCATTCCTAAACGCAATATATGTAAGGAATGCAGAAATGTTGGTTCTAGAGAAAAATACAATTCAATACAAATAAATAATGAAGAGGACCAGAAATGTAATACTTGCGAATTAGTAAAAACATTATCATTATTTGTAAAAAATAGAAAAATATGTATTGATTGTAATAATAATAAAAGACGAACCAAGTATGAAACAGATGAAGAGCACCGCACTAAACTGATTCAAAAATCTACTGATTTTAAACAAAGAAAAATAGTTGAAAAACATAAAATCAAAGAGATGGAGATAGGCATTGGAAACACGAAATGTAATTATTGTAATGAAATCAAAAAAAAGGAAAGATTCAGACATAATCGTTTACAATGCAAAGATTGCGAAAGAGAAAATCCTATCTCAAAAATAATCAGAAGTGTTAGAAGCAGAATTATACGTGCGATTAAAGATAAAACCAAGCACACAATTAATTATCTTGGTTGTAATTGTTCGGAATATTTAAAATGGATATTAAATAATGATAAACAATATTCATTTGAAAATTATGGTAAAGAATGGCATATTGACCACGTAATACCTTTATCAAAGTTTGATATTACAAATGAAGAACAACAACGAATCGCTTTTAATTGGAGAAATACAATGCCCTTATCTGTTAAAGAAAACTTATCAAAAAACAACAAAATTATACAATCACAAGTAGAACAACATTTAAAAAAATTAAAAGAATATCATATAGAAAACGCACTTGATTTGCCTCAAGTATTTATTGATTTATTTGCAACGTGACCAAATTGCTGGGAGTTCCTGAGAGCCTTTACTACCACTCGAACGCTGAAAAGTGTTTGAGGAACTCGGTTAATCGCCGAACCCAACGGTAAAAATGTAAAGGATTGGATAATCAGCAGCCAAGCCCCTAAACTCGTTATGATAGAGCACGGGGAAGGTTCAGAGAGTAGACGGTTACGGGTCTCAAATGATGGTCTAATCAACCTGATGAGGCACAAGGTGTACTCCGGCCTTACCAGAAATGGTAAGGATAAAAGGCTAGACCAAGCCTTACAATGCGGATAGACAATTCGTGACGAAGTAAGTCACAGCCATCATTGTCCGCAACAGGGAGCGTGAAAAGCGTGCAACTCCCTAGTAAATTAAATTAAATATGTTTGAGGAAACAACTTAAATAATATGATAATAATAATATATGGAATATACCAAGCCAATAAATGTCGCATACAAAACTTGCTCTAAATGTAAAGAAACAAAAAGTTCTGAAGAGTTTTACAAACACGGGTCCGTTTGCTGCGAATGTAATAATCATAAAAGACGAGAGAAATACAAAGAAAATGAAGAACATAGAAAAAAGTTAATTCAACAGGCAACAGTGTTTAAACATAAAAAAGTTCTAGAAAAGCAAGAGCTTAAAAGAGAAGAACAAAATAAGATAGGTTTAGAAAATAAACAATGTAAATATTGTAATGAAATTAAACACAATGATAGGTTTCGTCATAATCGTTTGAAATGTAAAGATTGTGAAAGAGATGAACCCACGGAAAAGTTTAAACGTTACATAAGGTCTAGAATTTACAATTGTTTACGATATAAAACGAAAACAAAACACTCGGTTGATTATTTAGGATGTTCTTCTGATGAGTATTTCAAGTGGATGTTCAATTATAATAATAATTATAAATTGGAAAATCACGGTAAAGAGTGGCATATTGACCACGTGATACCTATTTCCAAGTTTGATTTGTCAAACGAATCAGAACAATTATTAGCATTTAATTGGAGAAATACAATGCCATTATCGTCTAAAGAAAACTTAGTAAAAAATAATAAAATCGTAATAGAGCAAATTAAAGCGCATTTAAATATATTACAAAATTATCATATAACATATAACATCCAATTACCTCAAATATATATTGATTTATTTGCAAGATACCTTGATGCTGGAAACCCCTTAGAGCCTTCACTACCACTCTGATTTCGAAAGGAATTAAGAGGAACTCGTTTAATTGACGAAACCAATGGTAATAATGTGAAGGATTGGGCAATCAGCAGTGTTACCTCCTAAGTCCGCTAATGGTAAGGATATGGAGGGCACTCAGAGACTGAACGGGTATCGGTTAGTAATGATAGTTTAACCGACTTGAACTAGCTTAAGATACAGTCCGACGTCATTGGAAACTCTGACGACTTATCGTTTGATGGCGATGAAATGAACTTACATATGCCACAGGACCCAGAGTCCGAATCGGAGCTATTAAACTTAGCGGCCGTGCCATACCAGATAATCAGTCCCAGCAATAATGCGCCCATTATTGGCATATACCAAGACTCGATGGTTGGCAGTTTTCAGTTCACAAGAGACACCGTGAACTTCAGTATTCGCGAAGCGATGAATCTGCTGATGATGTGCAAGCGCATCAATGTGGATAAGCTCTTGTCCTACGGAGACCGAATTACCAGCTTCAACGTGCTATCCCAAATTATGCCCAACTTTTCGATTAAAATGAAGAACAAGCTGTTTGGAGAAAAAGACGACCCTTCCAAGTCCAACAATGTGGTGGAAGTGAAAAACGGAGAATATTTGCGCGGTCAGATTGATAAGGGAATCTTTGCAGGCGGTGGGTTAATCCAACACTGTTGCAATGACTTTGGTAACATGGCCGCCTCCACCTTTATTGACGACTTGCAAAATATTGTGACCGAGTATATGAAAGGCACTGCATTCAGCGTCGGGATTAGCGATTTAATTATCAGCGACACCGCGAATGACAACATTGTCAAGATTATCAATGAAAAGAAACAGGCGGTCAAGTCCATTATCGACCAAGTGCAAATCGGCGCATTTGAAAACAACAGTGGCAAAACAAACGAGCAAGAGTTTGAGAGCCAGGTTGATAATGTGCTGAAAAAGATTACCGCGGAAACTGGTAAGGAGTGCTTGAAGAACTTGCAGAAGGACAACCGTTTCGTAGCGATGTCTCAATCCGGCTCCAAAGGTTCGGACCTGAACATCACGTTTATGATTGCCTGCCTCGGCCAGCAAAACGTAGACGGAAAGCGCATTCCCTACGGGTTTGAGCACCGAACCCTACCCCATTACACCAAATACGATGATACCCCAGTCGCCCGCGGTTTCGTAGAAAGTTCCTACATCCACGGCCTCACCCCTCAGGAGCTGTTCTTCCACGCAATGGGGGGTCGTGTTGGTTTGATTGATACGGCCGTGAAAACCAGCTCTACCGGTTATATCCAAAGAAGATTGATTAAAGGATTAGAAGACCTAATGGTGAGCTATGATATGACCATTCGCAACAGCAAAAACAAAATCGTTCAGTTCAATTATGGAGACGACAACATTGACACGATTAAGGTGGAGAACCAAGAACTCCGATTGGTGACAATGTCCATTCAAGATATTTACGCCCACTTCAACAACCCGCAAGAGGAGTTCACAATGAAACAGATGTCGTTGCTGTTTGTCAAGGCCGCCATCACCCGATTCAAAAAGGAACTCCCTGCGTTTATTGAAAAGTGCAAATACTACACGGAGTTTATGATTACCAAGCGTAACGAAATTGTAAAGTATGTGTTTGGAAATAAAGACGAGAAAATCGTGCGCGCCCCAGTGGGATTTGCACACTTGATTAACAACGCGATTGGCCAGCACAACTTGAGCGCGACCTCGTTAGTGGATATTACCCCTATGGAAGCATATGACCTGATTGAGCACTATTATGCCCAGCTAGAGAAGCTATACTATGTCGCACCAACCCAGCTGTTCAAAACGTTGTATTACTTCTACTTGTCTCCCAAAGATTTGCTGTTCTCCAAGCGTTTCAACCGTGTGGCACTCACTGCTTTGCTAGAAACCATCACACTGAACTATAAGCGCGCCATAGTAGCCCCGGGAGAAATGGTCGGGATGATTGCCGCGCAAAGTATTGGTGAACCTACTACCCAAATGTCGCTCGCATATGATGAGCACATCAAACTAGTAAAGGTAGATAAGAACACAGGCATTCCCTCCATCGTCTCTGCCCACATTGGCGACTTTTGCGATGACTTGATTGACAAATACCCCGAAAGAACATTCGGAACCGGACACGTGAATAGCGTGGAAACTCTGCTGGAAGGCCTTGAGGACGATTATTACGTCATTGGCGTGGACCAAACCGAGAAAACCGTTTGGAACAAATTATCCCACGTCAGCAGACACCCCGTGAACGGAAATATGATGAAAGTGACCACCAAGTCAGGGCGCGTCGTGAACACCACCACCAGCCACTCACACTTGGTAAGAGCAAACCAGACGGTCGAAGCCATTGTAGGCGCCAATATGAAACCCGGAATGCGCATTCCTGTAGCAAAACATATTGACAGCCTCTTTGTGAATAGCCACGTGCAAGTTGGTGACGCGAGCTCACCTGTCAAATTGGACTATTCCTTCGGCGGGTTCATTGGCGCCTACCTTGCCAACGGTAGCTATACTCCTTCCAAGATATTCATACATAACGTTCCCAACATTTGTATGGGTAAGATGGAGGGTATCCTTGCGCAATATGATGCGATAAGTAGCAGTGTCAATGAAGTATCCAACATTAGCGTGAGAAGCAAAGACTTGGCGATGTTTATTGAAAGAACTTGCAAGACGGTTGTGTTTGACAAAGTGGTCCCCGATTTTGCGTTCACTGCACCCAATGAGTTCAAAGCCAGTCTTATCCAGACCTACGCAGATATGTCGGGCGCAATCATATGCGAGGAGGACAAGAAACAAATTGAGATTTACTGCCGTAGCAAACAACTGGTGAGCGACCTTGCCCTGTTGCTGAACTACTTTGATATCTTTGCCACCATCACAAATAACCCTACAGTAGAATCCGGTGTGCAAAGCTTTATACTCATTATCCCCGCGTGTTATTCCGTCCAGTATTTTAGATGCATCGGAAGCGCGACACACGTAAACGAGCTATACGAGTTCACGAAATATAATTCGCTACCCTTTGACTGCGACCGTATAAATGGACTTGGACCCGTTCTGAAAAGCTGTTACCAAGAGGTGCCTGTGTATAGTGTAGCCACCTTCAGTAACGAAGAAACCGTTTCGCGCTCGTCTCTGAAACAAATCATCCAAGACATTGAAAATCACAAGAATGGATACAAAGTGGAAAAGGAGCTCGCGATACTAAGACAAGCCAACCAGTCGGGGGTAATCTGGGACGAGGTAGTCAGCATTGAGACATACCGTGCGCCCCAAACCGAAGTCGTGTATGATTTCACTGTTCCCGCGAACCAAACGTTTATGACCAGCTACGGTATCATTGTGCACAACACACTCAACACCTTTCACTTTGCGGGGGTTGCGTCCAAGTCGAACGTAACCCGTGGTGTGCCAAGAATTGAAGAAATATTGTCCTTGTCCACGGAACCAAAGAACCCCTTGCTCACGGTGTATTTGAAGCCGGATGACGAGACAGATAGAACCAAGGCGCAGACCATTATGTATATGCTTGAGCACACCCGGATGAGAGAAGTCGTGCAATCGGTAGAACTGTGCTTTGACCCCGATGATTTGAGCACGATGATTGAAGAGGACCGCGCGACTCTGGAGCAATACAAGCGCGTAGAAGATATACTGAAAGAGTGCGCCGAAGATAATTCAAGCGAAGAAGTCATCAAGTCCAAGTGGGTAATACGTATGGAGATGGACGCGGAAGTGATGTTGGAGAAAAATATCACCATGGATGATATCCACTTTACCCTGAACAACAGCTTTGGCGAAGAAATCAGTTGCGTATACGCGGACTACAACGCGGACAAACTGGTGTTCAGAATAAGAATGAATGAAGTTATTAATAACTCGCGAAGTGGTCAGAAGAAGACCAAAATCAACTCGTTGGACCAATCCGACCAAATCTACTTGCTGAAGAACTTCCAAGAGCAAATGCTGGACAATGTAGTGTTACGAGGAATTAAAGGCATTGACAGTGTAGTGCTCAGAAAGATTAAAGACAATGTGGTGGAAACGGCAGGGGCATTCAAACAACAGGAAATATGGGTGCTAGACGGGGTGGGGTCAAATCTGCTGGATGTGCTCGCACTGGACTACATTGATAGCACTAGAACATACAGCAATCACATTGTGGAAACCTATAATGTATTGGGTATTGAGGCGGCGCGCCAGTCGATATACAATGAACTGGTAGAAGTGCTGGAGTTTGACAGCGCCTATATCAACTACCACCACCTGAGCTTGCTGTGCGACAGAATGACCTACACCCATAGGTTAATCTCTATATTCAGACACGGTATCAACAGCGACAACATTGGCCCGATTGCGAAAGCCTCGTTTGAAGAAACGCCCAAGATATTCTTGGATGCAGCGCAACACGCGGAGCTGGATATTATGAGGGGAATATCGGCAAACGTAATGTGCGGTCAGGAGGGATTTTACGGAACAAGCGCGTTCCAAGTGATACTGGACATTGAAGAAATGAAGAAACAACAGCCGGTGGACGTTAGCTTTGCCGATGAGACCAAGGAGCTAGAGAAGTTGCTGACCGGATTGAAAGACGCAGAGGGAGGAAATGTGTGCAGCACAGACAGCCTGAAGATAAATAACTATGTGGCGAACATCAAGCAGACCAAACTTGGCGAAGACAACGAGTATAACCCAGGGTTTTAAGAGGTAAGTAGATAGTAGATAGTAGATAGTAGATAGTAGATAGTAGATAGTAGTAGATAGTAGTAGATAGTAGCTAGTAATACAAGTATAAATAATAAAAAATAACATATTTTTTTATTATTCAATCTTTGCAAAATAAAGGATACCCATATGGACATATTTATCTTCTTTTTGTTTTTCTTTTTTTTGCTAGGGTTGCTCTATTACCTCGTTTGGTCCGCTTTACACGTTTTGTGTTGCTGGCACGATTGACTCGGTTGACTCGTTTCACTTTTTTTGTCCGGTTACCACCATTCTGTTTATTTATTAATGCCTGAATGACCGAATTAGATGGGTTCGACCTTATTGTATTCAGCAAGACATCATCCACTTTTTTCCCTGAAGCAATAAGTCTCACTGTGTAGTTCTTATCGGTAATAACTCCTTGTGAAACCAATGTATCTAAAAACATATTGTTCAACCCCTCCACATTGAAGACCTGGTCCACAGGGAACTTATATTCTTTTTCTTTGTATTTTATGATAAACTCATTCCCTGGTGCAAGTTCTTTCATTTCTTCTTTTTCTTCCACTTTGGCATTTGCGCCACAAACAGGGGACGCTATGAATACGCCATACACATCCGTTGCCTTTCCAGGCTGACAGTGGTCCGCACTGACCCCGCTCCCCCCTCTTATAAACTCTTCGGAAATAATGGCAGGCAATTTTACCCCCGTATTTCTAAGAACAAACATATTTGCGGAGAGCGGGCTCGTTATTTTCTCCGCGTCTTCTAGTGTAATTAATATTTGTAAAGGAACTACGGCAGATAATGTCAAATATTGGATTTCGGAAATGATATTGTCATCCAACACAAATCGGGAGCCATTCCCAGCCTTTCTACAGCCATATTTTACATTGGTAGTATTTATTTGTTTTTTTATTACGTCTTTAGAGGTAAGATAATATTTTCCCTCTATTAAAAATACCACATGGAGTGGATTTTCTTTTAAATACTCCTGTATATTGGCGTCCTCTTGAAGAATCATATTAAATCCAGTTTGGTTTATATCTATCACATCTTTTGGTAACGCATCTAATACTTTGGACAAATGATTCTGGATGGCGTATTGTAATGCGAAAAACCCATTTTTATCCACCTGATACAAGTTCGTTTCACCCGTCGCGAGTAATACGACCGCAACCTCTTGTAGCTCATATTGGCAAGCAACCAGTAATGCCGTCTCTCCATCATCATTCATTTGTCCTGGTTTGGATTTGCCGGTTTTGATTAATTCTAATGCAACCTCTTCTAACCCATTACGACAAGCAACAATTAACGCGGTATCCTTATCATTATTTACCTGTCCTGGTTTGGATTTACCTGTGGCGATTAATGTCAGCGCGACCTTGTCTAACGCATTACGGCAAGTAATAATTAACGCGGTTTCTCCATTATTATATATCTGTCCTGGTTTGGATTCACCTGTTTTAATTAATTCCAGCGCGACACTTTCTAAATCATTGTCACACGCAACCATTAACGCAGTGACCCCGTCATTATTTATCTGCCCAGGTCGTGATTTACCAGTGGCGATTAATGCGAGTGCAACATCCGTTAACTTATTACGACACGCGAATAGTAAAGCAGTATCCCCGTCATTATTTACTTGGTCAGAGTTTGATTCACCTGTGTTAATTAATTCTAGCGCGACCTTATTTAACCCATTATAACAAGCAATACTTAACGCGGTATCATTGGTGTTATTTACTAGCCCTAGGTCAAGTTTTCCACTGCGAATCAATTCTAAAGAGACCTCCTCTAATTCAGGGTCATAACAAGTAATAATCAACGCATTATCACCGTATGCGTCTACCTCCGCCGGATTCCAATTATTACTTTGTATCGTTTGAATAAGGGACGGTATATCTTCTGGGGTTGCTTGAGATAACCTCTCCAGAAACGACTGCTTAAATGATAAGTTCACTGCCATAATATAATATAATTAGATAATTATAATTATTTAATTATAATCACACGTGTGCAAATGACTGCATCATTGTTGTTTTTATTTATAATTAAATATTTATGATGTATGATTTATAATTTATGGTTTACGTGTTATGATTATCTTTTGTTTTTTATCTAATATATATTGACCACAAGGCCCGCAATGGTCTTCATTCGATAAATCAATTTTGTTATTCATTTTTTTATCACAATACTCCATATTCCATCTGCCGAGTATTTTTTTATCTTCCTTTATAAAAGCTCGTATGATATTGGTAATAAGTTTCATATTAAGTATACATCTAATTGTATCTTTAAATACGTTTCCAAATAGGTATTGCGTGTTGAAAGGTATGCTCGCGCAATAATAGCACAATACACAATACACAATACATAATAAATAAAGAATATTAAATGTTTTGTATAATATTATGAAATGGCAACCTTTTGCACTATTTTCCAAAAAAAAAGTAAAACGCACGACGTTTTTTTTCCAGACGGAGATAACACCGACTATTGGAGCAATGTGTATAAAAGCGAGCCCCCAGTAGCGCATTATGAAATACGCTACACCAACAAGTTGCAGGACAACACTCGTTTTATGTGTTATTATATGTTGAACCAGATGCATTTTCATATGCACCAACGCCCCAACACAATGAATTATTCGCGCATCAAGTTGGACGCCTTGATGTATGTGCTGGACAACGAGTTTTTATCCCCCCAACAAAAGCAACACATATTCAAAGCGTTTTCAAAAACGCAAAACCACTATTTCGCATTGAACCGATTTGCGCGCGCGTATAAATACAAGAAGGCGAAGGTTGGGATTGACACCGACTTGGGGTTGAACAAAATAAACTTGCGAAAATCCAATACGATTGTCATTTACCAAACCGGCGTTAAATATTTGTTTGTCATTCAAGACCTTCTCAATATCATTGACTCGTGCTTGACGAACGACAATGTGTTTTTTGCGGACCCAATCCCAATCAAGAACCCATACAACAACCTCAAGTTTAGCGCGGCCAATTTATACAATATTTACTTCTTTGTAAAAGAGCGCAATTTCATTATGCCCACGCTTCTGCACTTGTTCTTTTTGTCTAATTTTAACTTGCAACACTTTACGATTGAGCACGAATCGTATTTGCGCGACATTTCGATTAAAAAATACATACAAAACACACCGGCTTCCATGTTGCACACCAAGGCGCAAATGCTATTGTCCCTGAATAGGTATTCCTCACGTTTACGCATTTGCAAGGAGTTCCCCAAAAACGACCTAGTAGAAGTGATGCGCCCCTATATGTATTTGTATTTTATTAGCGAATACTCTTTGCAGACGGACAAGCGCCACAAATACCAAATCTATTTGGACGATAAGCTAAAGCAGTTGTATTATTTTAATCCGCGGTTTGGGCGCAAGTATATTGATACGACCACGAACGTAACCACATTCAATCGCGCGCATCCGGTGTTAACATTTGCATCCATTGATACCCATTTTAGGAAGAACCCGCGCGCAAGTGAAATGTTCACGTGGCATTTTCGCCCTGCCGTAAGAGCACCGCGTGTCCATTCCATGAATCCAGACGTCTTCCCTCCTAGGCAACGGGTGCGAATGGTTTCTCACGAGCCAACCTTGGTTGTAAATATAGAAAACCGCAGTGAGAGCGATAGTGATGAGAGTAGCACACTCGTGGATAGCGATGTCCCCCATGATAACAACGAGGATAGTTCCGTTAGCAGCAACAGCTACGATAGTGATGCGTCCAGTGTATCCTAACCCGTGCGCAAACACAATCATTTAAAATCTTATATTACCCTCTTGATATAATGCAAAATATGTATTATATAAAGTATTCCGAACTCATTCGCAATCGCATCCGCATCCGCATCCGTATTTATGAGCGTTTATGAGTGTTTATTTTTTATGCGCGCGCTTTTTGGTGCGTCTTGCTCCCCCTTTGGTCGGTTCGGGAAGTTTTTGGGGCTTATTGCGCTTACGCGTTGCCTTGGGTTTGGGGTTGGGTTCTGCTACGGGTTCTTTTGCAACGCATTGCGCATCGCCCTTTTGCGTCTTTTCATAGTTCGCCAAAAACTCTTCCACGCGAGTTTTGTGCTGGATGGCATCCATTACTTGCGTTTTGCAATCCCCTTCTTTCAACATATGCAAATCAAACGCAATCTTGTTATTGTGATAGACCAGTTTGTATACGGGGCGAGCATCTTTGCGGATAGTATAGCTGGGGGATATTATGTATACCATTTTCTCGTTTTCGTCCACGGTGCCGTCTATCGCCCCAGAATAGATTATAAACACGGATTGGCGAAAGTTGGACTCCATCATACATTTTTTATCTGTTTTGGTGATAAACGCAGACGGGACCTTGAAATAGGATAAGAGTATCCACACGTCCAAGTTGGTCAAATAATACTCCGCATTCCCAATCAGCCCCTCAAACGATAACGAACCCGCTTGCACTTGTTTCGCAAGCACTTGCTTCCCCTGCTCGTTAAACACGTTCAATATGCGATTTTCCATAATGCGCACCGTCTCGCGCACATTGGCATCGCTGTGTGAACGCGAATACTCCTCAATCATCCGCGTATACTCCTCAAACAAGATGTCCTTTAATTCATTCGGGGTTTTGTATGGCTCGTTCGTGTTTGGGTTCACGATGGCTTTTCCATTTTCGTCCACGTGTTTACTCAAAATATACAACACCACATCAAACGTGCAGTGAACCGTGCTACCAAACTGTAACTCGGCAAACTTGCTCGGAAAACATAACCTCCATTTAAGGGAAGAGATTTGGGGGAGTTTTAACCGGTTGCATTCTTTGGTTATGGATTGCTCGGGGGTAATCAGCTCATCCACCGATTCCACGTTATTGTATTTCAGCGCATCTAACATTTTCTTGGGATACGCTGTATCGTATGCATTCTTTTTTGCGTATGGGTTCTGCTTTGCAGGGACTAACCCTACATAATAATCCTTGATTAAACTTTCCAGCAAGATAATCTCGTCCTCGTTTATTTTGTATTCAATCGGATTAAACGACAAATACGTGTTGGGCTTAAAAATGAAGCTATTCACACGACTATACCGGATTAGCTCATCCGCCAGCTTATCGAAATACATTTGCTCATTGTTATTGCGCGCATCCAGCATATTTTGTTTCGGCAATATTACACTGCAACCGTTCTCTTTGGGGTTCGGCTTGCAAAGCGACGGCTGGATTTGCGCGCATTTGTCCTTTGGCGCAGTTGAGCACGTGCCATATTTTTGAAGTTCTTCGTCAAACCATATTCCCACCTCCTGAGAAAGGTTGACCTGAGTAGAAATGTTGCTCTGTATTAATTGGTTGATTGCCTCGTAGTCAAAGTCCTCAAACTGGATAATATTATGGGTTTGCACTTGCGTTTGGAGCATGCTTACCACCTCCTCCAGTTTGGTATTGTATAGCAAGGACCGGTCGTTGATAAGTCGCTCCAGCTGTTGTCTTATTCCCTTGTTTTTGTTCAAAAAGGTGCGCACCGCATTTCTGAAAATATTGAAAAAGTTGGTTTCCAGTTTAATCTTTCGTATGTATTCAATGCGGTCCTTATCCAAGTTTTGGTTGTGCAGGGTATGGGTGTCTACGGACTCCAGATTGGGGTTGTTTAGTAGGGGTGCATCGTCGGGCGATATCACGTAATCCTCCATGATGTCTTCCAGCGCTTCCAAGCCTTCATCCGCCCGTAACTCCGTTTGCGGGTATGGGTCTTTTATTTGTATAAACTGGTTACTTTCAGTGAGAACGCCCACCACTACCCCGCTATCAATAACTCGGAAGCGAGGAGAAACAGGAAGATACAGAGGGTGGGACCTTTGCAACAAGGTGCGCTTCTTTGTAGAGTAGTTAATGAGCGCCAATAGCCGTAATGTATCGGCGTAGTTACCCCAGACCTTTTCATTCTCATCCATATACACGAATCCGACGGGTTCCCCGCCAATGTTGGAATATAACGCACCCGGATAACACGGCACAAACCCTTGCAGTGTTTTTTTCTGATTTTGCACCACGAGCCCAATCACTTTGCCTTGGTAGTTTAATACTTGGTGCAGAATGGGAAACTTGAGGGTTTGTAGGCGCCCGATTAACCGGTCTAGCAACACAGGTTTGGAGAACTCAAACACCCTCTTGTCCAAACTGTTCTTGGGTCGGCACTTTTCAAAGAGTTGCTTGAAAATCTTGAAAAACATTGCGCGCTCTTTGGCAGGCATTTGCGGATTCTTGGAAGTAAACGTGGTCAATATCTTCACGTTGGTTCCCACTTTGGAATACAAATAGATGGGTTCAAATATGTTGTTTCGCACCATCAGCATAATGGTGGACTTGTGCTCATTGAATGTTTCGCTGGAATACTGGTTGGTTGGGCAGATTAACTCAATATTGTTGGTAATATCATTGTCCGGAAGTTCCAGAATAATCAAGTTCGCGCCGTGTGGAAATATTTTAGAGTTTTTCTCGCACACAATGTCCCACAAATAGGTGTAATCCATATAGACATCGTCGTCATCTAAAAAACGCTTAAACTGCAAGTAGGATTGCACGGCTTTTCTTAGGAATCGCGGTCCTTCTTCCTCTTCTGGTCCCTGTGGATTCTTGGACTTCTTTTTCTTGGACTTCTTCATATTGGTAAACAGCTGGGAGTCCTTGTAGTTCACATAGGTAACGGGGGATTTGTCGTCGTTGTAAACGGGACTGTCCAAATCAAACGAGGGGTCATCCGTTTCAAAATTGGCGAGCAAGTTGCCGTTTTGGTATTTAATAAAATCGTCTAGCGTCAAGCTCTCAATGATAAGGTCTTTCATCTTGCGAACACTCGGAATCGTATCGTTATAAAACCGCGCGCTCGCCAAGCACGCAATAAAAGACTGGTTTGCGCTGTTTTCTACCCCGCATCGCAATAAACATTTTTGAGTGCCCTTGTTGCCAATATTGCCCTGAGTGAGATTGCACCGGATGTTGGCTTCGTGCAAGAGCTTGGAGACCGCCAAAGGAAGAAATCCCCATCTACCGGAGGGGAGCGGGAATTGCTCTGGACCTTTGATATAATCTTCCTTGGAAGGCAACACTTTGGTCTTGTCGTGAACCAAACTGAAACAGCATGGAATGGAATAGTTCCCCACGGTTTTGTAGGAGCCGGGCTTATCGGGGTCGGGCACTTTGGTCTCATCGGTTTTTTGCTTGTGGAACCCAGGGTAATGCTGGATATATTTTCCGTTCGCGTCTTCGTGCTCCTTTTTATAAAAGAAATGGTAAATGCTATGCTTCCCAGGGGTGAGCGCGTCCTTGGGAATGATTTGGTCTTTCCCGCCACAAATAGTGCCTTCATCCACTTGCTCTTGGGTTAGCGGAATGTTTTTGGTCAGGCACCAGTATTGCGGGCACATATAGTAATACTCGTTGTTTGGGTTCGTGCTATATTCCACAATATCGTTCTTAGGGACGCCATTTTCATCCACATCCACCACAAACTTGTCCTCTTCATTAAACCTGCCGGGGACGGTTCCTGGGTTAGTCTTTATCACTTGTTTTAATTCTTTTTTGGAGAGAACAACCGGTTGCCTTCTAGCAGTGGATGGACATATTCGCGAGTATTTGTTGAACTTGTCGTTTTTAATTTCTTTGATGGACTTGAACAAGAGCGTGTCTCTCGTTTCAAGGCGTTTTTGAAAATAGTTTGGGCTCTTCAGTTTGAGCTTGGAGACATCGTGCAGGGTATTTGCGCTGGCGCTCAATGAAGTATCTTGCTCCTCGTCGTCGTTTTCCTCTAATTCATCGTCTTCTTCCTCCTCATCAGATTCCTCGTCCGAATCGCCCTTGCCCTTTTTTAATACCATCTTTCCCACTTTTTTCACCTTGGTAGCTCCGCCTTTGTTTAATTTTTCCTCTTCCTCTTCGTCTTCATCCTCGTCTTCGTCTTCATTCTCTTCATCCTCATCTCCTGAATCATCGAATCCGAATAGTTTCTTTGGCTTGGCCGCGAGGGTGGGAACAATGGGCACCATTTTATTTTCTTCCTTGGGTTCTGTTACCTTTGGTTCCACCTTCTTCGTCTCTGTCACTTGTGGCTCCACCTTCTTGGGTTCCTCTTCATCCGATTCCTCCTCCGATTCTTCCTCTTCCAAATCAGACTCTAGACCAAATATGGCTTTGGGCTTGGGTTGAAGAGCAGTGGTCTCTACAACGGGCGCAGTGGTGGTTGGTGGCTCCTCCTCCTCTTCTTCCTCCACGACCTCGTCCATATCCGACTGAATATCTTCAAGGGACACTTGGGGTTCTACTTCTTCGGGTAAAAACGTTTCTGGAATAACCGCAACCGCATCTTTAATGTGAGCATCTCCCACATTTTCAATGCTTTTACCGCTACACAATGTCGCCACATCTTTTGCAAATAGCTCATCCGTGTTGGACTGAATAAGCTGGACCAAACTGCCTACATAGATTGGGACCGTATACAAATAGTAGATATTGTCAATGTTCTCCACGACGACGCTCAACTCGTCATCCACGCTATTAATATGGAGCGCGGTTTTAAACCCAGGGTTCACTTGTTTCTTGGCAATATTTTTGTTGGCACCTAACTCCACCTGACGCTCATTGATATACTGGGTTACCATACGGTTGGCATTGTCTTCGCTAATATTAAAATTAAACATCAACTGCTCCACAATGTCTTTGGATAAAACATCCTCATCATTAAACTTATCGGCAATGAATGCCATTTGGCTATTTACTTTGTTGAAATTGGCCACACGCTTAAACCGTAACGCAACTGTCCCATCTTGCGCAGAATTATCTTTCTCCAAGTTAAACACGCTAGACACGCACCCAATAATGTCGCGAATATGAAACGATTTTGTGATTCCAAAGGTCGCGTGATATGTGATGTGCTGAATGGCCACATTCGGGGATTGCATGGATTGGTATGGGTCCAAGTGATGCCCACTTTGCTCAAAAAAGGTTTGGAGCGTGTATATGATGGGGTTTACGTGGGTCACCAGTAGCGCATCCACCTCTTCCGGCGTTAATACCGCGTCAAAAACGGTTTCTACCGTGATGTTGCCATTCTTTTCAAACGTGCAATAGATGGTTTGCTTGTTGTTCTTTGCGCTTACATATTCAATATACGCGGAAACAGAAGACTTCTTCGCAATGTCGCGCGAAATTGCATTCACAGCAGGGAGCGATAGGTAGGGTATTTTGCGCCCATCGGTAGACATCCCGTTGGAATAAATGCGGTAGATGTTTTCCTGCTTGTTGTCCATATTGCATTTGATTAGCGGATACTGTTGGGTCGCGTGGAGAGACTTAAAAATCACCTCCAGCGGTATCACGGCGGACCTCATTTGCAGAATCGTAAGCTTAATGGATTGAATCCCTGATTGCTTGTAGTCGAGCTTCCTAGAGGACTTGGCGGTCTGCGAATGCGCAAACAGGTTAAAAAACAAGTCTACGCACTCAAACACTTTCAGGTCCTCTTTGGATAAAAAGGAGGTCGTGGAGGCAATCAGTTGTTGGTGGTCTGCGTCCAATTTGTCCCTAGACAAGATGCTCTTTTCAGCTAATAAGGGGAAATATACCCGAATCATATATTCCTCGGTTACGTTGGCGTTGTCTTCTTCCTTATCCAGCACATCTTGCGCCAAACACAAGTAAATCGTGTTGTTCAAAATGGCGGGAGCATTTAATAGAAGACTGCTATTCCGTGTGGTTAGCTTTTGCCGTGCTCCATCGGCCAGCATCGGGTTAGGAGAAGACACCTGAAATGGGTTGACAACAAACGGGATGTCTGTGCGCAGAGCAAACTGTTGCCCAACCGGTGTATCCACCATATACTCTTTCTCTTCCAAACGTAAGGAAGAAATCTCGTCATAGGAGTAGGCGCTTTTGTCTGCGGGGAAATCCATTTTAATCGGTTTCACGGAGTTTTTGTCACGCAGATTGGCGGCGAACTCGCGTATCATCGCATAGGACAACGGATACTGACCCTTTTGCGTAAGCGAATCGTATACAGAATCCGTCGTCGCAGATTGCACTGTGCGCGCGAATAAATACATCTCCTCTAAAGAGAACTGTTTGGCAAAGGCCAGCACCAGTTTTAGCTTAATGCGCTCAATGCTGTCGTCAATATGTATAAAACTCTCTACAAAACGCACCTCGGTTTTTTGCTCGCGAATGTCCTGAAGTTCCGTCTTGTTAAAAATCAGCTCCCCATTGCGCGGGTCTACAAACGCTGCATTTTCGGGGTCTTGCAAAAACAGCTCGTCCAGTGTATCCATTTTGTTATGATATTGGGGATGAAATCCATAGAATACGACAATTTTATCGACTCGCTCCACATCTGTTAAATGAATTACTTTCCATATTGGGTTGTGAGCAAGTATAATATTGCCGAATGGATTGTTTGATGCGCTGTATTCATTGGACATTATTATATAATAGCTGTATAAAAAGTATGGTTATTACTTTTTATATATTTATGCGCGCAGGGGTTCTTTTTGTTATATCGCATTGCGCAACACTTGGCGCACACGTGTGATTATAAACGCGGCCACTACAAACAATACACCACCCCATAGCGTATCCATTATTACTGTTATCAAGGACCAGTTTTTAAACAGGGCATAATTAGTGAACTCGTATACGGAGTATATTAGTATACCCAACCAGAACGCATCCATTAGGGACATTCTTTTTTCAATGACAAAGTAGTGGAATCCAAACACTAGAAAGGTGTAACATAATAAGAGACCCGCTAGGTTCATTTCTAATGGGGACCCTTGCACGCGTTGGATTTGCGCTTTAAAATAATTTTTCGACAGCGTCAGATATACGCTGTCTAAAGATATAAACACCAACGAAGTAATCAACAACTCATATAACTTCATATATAGTTGTGAGATAATTGTATTGACTTGTATTCACTTGTATTGATGTTATGTATTGATGTGATGTATTGGGGGAATAGGAAGAACTATTCCAAATCAAAATACGGATTGTCGGTAATTTTCATCCCGCAAAACTCCGCTGGGTTCTGCTTGTAGTTTACTGGGTCATACACGTTGGCCTCCTTGGCATTCTCCAGCAAAAACTTGAAGTTCTCCCAGAACTCCAGCTTGTGGCCAATGCTTTTGGTCATTAAATGCGACAGCTCGTGAATGGCTACAAACGTGAGCGTGTTCAAGTCAATTAGTTTTTTGGTCTGCTTTGTTTTGGTCAGGCAAAATGCAATCTTTTCTCCTTTATTCTCGCTATACGCGGTTAGCTCGCTCGTGGGCAGCGTCTCGGAAATACTCTTGGGGTTAAAGTTTTCCACTAACCGGTTAATCCCCTCGTGTTCGCCTTTGTATTTTTTGTCCACATACTCCACCAGAGATTTGCACTTATTCGTAACGTGCGCCAACAGGTCTGCGGTCTCGCTCAGGTCTTTACGGTCGCGCACGCAATACCGATTCCCATCCACATCGGAAATAACGCATTTTAAATGGAACGTGTCCATTTCATAGTATACATATAAACAATACACTGCTATTAACGTAATAACAGCATAAAATAATATGCTGTGACTTGCCATTATATAATATTATTGAATATTTTATAATCACACAATTTTTTTATCAAGCGGTCACGGCTCTACGATGGGCGCATTTATTGTGAGCCTGCACCAAGCTCAAGAGGAACGCGCATTAAATCAGGCTCAATGGTGCTCATGTTCCAGATTCCAACATCTAACTTGGGGTTAGGAGGCTCGGAACGGATTTGCAAGTTGGCATTTCGCAAGCTTTGACCAATGGTGTCAATACCAATGTGGTAACCAGCTCTTAATAAGTTGATGTTGGAGAGGTCGCCCTTTCCAGAGGGGTTCAACTGGGCCCATTGGCTGTTGGAATCCTTGGGCAATAGCTCGGAGGGGTTTTGTAAGCTGGCGTTAACGTTTGCGTTGGGAGCACCGGCAGAAGGGGAGGGCTGGCCGCTGACAGAGGCAAACACTTCGTTGTTTCCAGAAGCATCGGAAGGGACCACATCGGACATTGGTTGACCTTCGGCGGCCTTCTTTTCATAGGCTGCGTTGGTTTGCTTGTCCATATTTTCACTGCCGGCGTATGCCTTTGACGCGAAATATCTGCTTAATGTGGGCCACAATAAAATGATGGCACCCACAACAAATACTACGAGAATCCCATAATCATTAAAAAACTTTTTTACTGTTGCGCTCATTATATAAAATTAATGATAAAATATTTTTAAAAAGAATAATTAATTGCATTTATATGGTTCATCCTAAATAGAATCGGATACATTGGACAGAATACATAGGAACAGAGCCACCGATGGAAAAAGGAACGTATTCCCAGAATCGGCCCTGGATTACTAAAATAAATCGGTCCGCCCGATTTACAAAAATAGTGATTGGATAATTGTTAAACAACCCGACCGATTATTATTCCTCCACTTCTTCCATTTCCTCCAACTCATCCAAATCCTCCAACTCATTCAGGTCACTTTCGCTATAGTCGCTCCCATCGCTCTCGCTGTCCGATTCCAGCATATATGTTTTTTTAATGTTTTTTGCTTCCAAATAGGCAATAATCGCGGCTTTCTTGCATTCCTTGGCTTTCTTCCTTGCTTCGTTATATATTTCATAGTAAACCTGATTTGGCTTTTTTAATGTGATTGTTTCTAAACTATTGTCCAGAGAAATATCCACATTGGTTAAATCCTGTATATCGGTCGTTATTTCGGGCATATCTAATACTGTAATTTCTCCGATATCATTATTGCTAATATTTGCGCCGACCGTGAGTTTGCTGGTGTTTCCATTAATGATTTGCTCTGGGGAAATGGTGGTTTGCGAGTTTTGCTTTGTGTTGTTTTGGGTAATGGCTTTAATGTTTTTGGGTTGGGATTGGACTGGGGTAAGGGGTTCGTGGGACGGTTCTACCTTGGTTGCCTCTGCTTGCGCAATCATTTTGAATATTTCTTCCTCCTCGTCTTTATCCATTGCCTCCATTATCTTGGACGCCTCCTTTGGTTCCGTAGGGTTCGGTCTGACGGGTTGGGTCCCTCCCGTTTTTACTAAAGGTGCCTTGATGACGCAACTATCCAAAAACGGGTCGGCGCTCACTTTTAAACACTGCTTAATTTCCAGCTCGATTTGAAACGTGTTGGAGGTAAACTTGATTCCCTGCACCTCATTACCGAGACG
>Ga0214921_10000995_pt1 | contig 49481 bp, 45 predicted proteins | sample LL1505_MetaG_FD_177992 | JGI IMG/M metagenome (GOLD analysis project Ga0214921, IMG submission 177992) | Freshwater microbial communities from Lake Lanier, Atlanta, Georgia, United States - LL-1505 | ecosystem: Environmental > Aquatic > Freshwater > Lake | place: USA: Georgia | collected... | reverse complement strand
GAACCGCCACGACAGGGCGCCGTTCGGCTCAGACGAGTAGTCCGCAAAGAAGGTTCCGCGAATGTTGGTGATGCGACCGAGTTTTCCGTCCGCGATCATCTGCTTGGCCTTTTCGATAGCGGGGGCGTGGCGGTAGTTGAACCCGATGCTCGAGACGACTCCCGCTTCGTTCGCGGCCGCTTCGACGGCGCGGGTTTCTTCCGCACCCCGACCAACGGGTTTTTCAATCCAGAACGCTTTGCCCGCTTTCGCGGCGGCAATTCCGATTTCGGCGTGGAGGAAGTTCGGTGCGCAGATCGACACCACGTCGACATCGGGGTGAGCGAGCACATCGCGATAATCGAGGGTCGATTCGGCGTACCCCAGGACATCCTTCGCGTACTCGGCGCGCGACGGCTCACTGTCAGCAGCGATGATGAGTTTGGGGACAATACCTAACTCGGGATACACAATCGGAAGCGCGCTGTAGGCGCGGCTGTGGACCTTGCCCATCCAACCGACGCTGATGAGTCCGACGCCAATTTCAGTGCGGGAGAGGGCGGTCATGGGGTGTTTCCTTTCAGGGCGGTGACGTTCTGGCGAATTGCGGCAGACAAGAGCACCGAGTCGGACGACACGGCGATGAACCGAAAGCCTCGGTCGATGTGCCGTTGCGCGGTCTGGGCGTCGGGGGCGAGAATGCCGGCCGCAATCCCTGCGCGGTTCGCGGCGGCAAGCACCGAATCGAGCGCGGCGAGAAAGTCGGGGTGGTCGTACTGCCGGGGAACCCCGAGCGAATAACTGAGGTCGAGCGGACCGACGAAGAGCATGTCGACACCGTCAATCGACGCGATCTCGTCAACATCGTCGAGAGCGCCACGGGTCTCGATCTGGATCATCGCGCACGCATTCACCGCGCCATCGAGCGCCGAGATCTCGGCTCCCCACTGGCTTGCTCGGTTGTAGGTGGCAACACCACGATCTCCGCGCGGGGGGTAAAAGAAGTGGCTGACGGCGGTGCGAACCTCATCAGCACTCGTCAGGCGGGGGATCATGACACCGGCGGCACCCGCGTCCAGCGCTCGACCGATTCGGATTCGCTCGCCGGATTCCGCGCGGACCAGGGTCGGTACTCCGTACGCGCCGGTGGCGACAACAGTCGGTGACACGATGTCATCGCCAGCCGCGCCGTGTTCGCAATCCACAAGGACCCAATCAACACCGCTCGCGGCGGCAACCTCGGCAGCGAGAACCGAGCCCAGCCCAGCGAATACGCCGACGGTTACGTCAGGGCTGTGCAGGCGCTCGCGAAGTCGTCCGTGGTCCAGAGGTGTCGTCATGCGGCTATCCGTGCCAACGTTGGTTGGCAATCCCGGCCGTGTAGTCTTCGCGAACGGCGGTGAGCCACGGCTGGTCCGATACCTCGGCGGGTGCAACATCCCACCAGACTTCGGAAGCGGGCAGATTGGCGTGGGGGATGGTGGCGACAACGATGACCACGGGTCCGGGATTGTCGCGGGTGTCGTTGAGTGCGGCACGGAACTCGTCGGCAGTCCGAACCCGCAGCGCGTGTGCGCCCAGTCCGCGCGCGACAGACACGAGGTCGACGTCGAGGTATCCGCCTTCGAGGCGACCAGCGCTGTTCTTTGACTCGACCTGGTCGACGACGTTCGTGGCGGGGTCGCGATATCGGAACTCGTTGCCGTAGTGGTGGCCTACTCGCCACATCTGGAGGCGGCGGATGACCTGATAGCCGTGATTCTCGGAGATGACGATTGTCAGCGGGAGGCCTTCTTGAGCCGCCGTAACGAGTTCGGTCGGCGCCATGAGGAAGGTTCCGTCACCGATAAACGTCATGACGCGACGGGCCGGATCGGGCTCGGCGAATCGAACACCGATCGCGGCGGGTAGCTCGTACCCCATGCACGAGAACCCGAACTCGAGATGGGCGAAGCGCCCGTTGGTCGCGTCCCACACTTTTTGGACGTCGCCGGGAGGACCCCCGGCACCCGCGATGAGGATGTCCCCGGCGCGCGCATGTTCTTGCATGACCCCGAGCATCTGACCCTGCGTGATTATCGCGTCGGTTCCGTCTGGATCGTGTTCCGCGGTCTTCGGGAACAACACGTCGGGGTCGATCGCGGCGGCGCGCATCGCAACCCAGCGGGTCTGGCGTTCAGCGATTTCTGCCGTCCACTCGGCTGGCACCCGATATCCCGCCACTGCGGCCGTGAGCGCAGCGAGACCGACCTTGGCGTCAGACACAATCGTGGCGGCGCCCTGCTTCACACCGTCGAATTCGCTGACATTGAGGCTGACGAACCGGACGGTGGGGTTCTGGAACAGCGACTGAGACGCGGTCGCAAAATCAGTCAATCGCGTTCCGACGTGCAGAATCACGTCCGCTTGCTCGACGAGTCGGTTCGTTTCGGGAGAACCCTCGAGACCGATGCCCCAGACGTGCCACGGACCAGGGTTCTGGACGGCTCCCTTGCCGCCGAACGTCTCGGCGACGGGAATGCCGGTCGCATTCGCCAGTGCTTCGAGTTCTGCCGTCGCGTCGGAATAAATCACACCGCCACCGGCGATGATGAGCGGTTTTGTCGCCGAACGCAAAATCTCGGCGACCGCACGCACGTCGTCGGACTCGGGTTCGGGGCGGCGAATCTTCCAGTCATGCGGCTCGAAGAACTCGACGGGGAAGTCGTGGGCGTGAGACTGGATGTCCTGCGGAAGCGCGACGACCACAGCCCCGGTTTCGACGGGATTTGCGAGAACTCGGAACGCCTGCGGAAGAGCCGTCAAGAGTTGCTCGGGGCGCGTGATGCGGTCGAAAAAACGCGAGACGGGCCGGAACGCGTCGTTGGCAGTGATGTCGGGTGCACTGGGGTCTTCGATCTGCTGAAGGACGGGTCCCTGGCGGCGCGTGGCGTACGTGTCGCCAGGCAGCAACAACACGGGGAGGCGGTTTACCGTCGCCAGTCCCGCGGCGGTCACCATGTTGAGAGCACCGGGTCCAATCGACGCGGTTACGGCCAGCGCCTGGCGGCGACGCTTCGCCTTGGCAAAGGCGATTGCAGCGTGGGCGAGAGCCTGCTCGTTTCGGCCCTGAATGAAGGGGAGTTCATCGTTGAACTCGTCGAGTGCCTGCCCGAGACCGGCAACGTTTCCGTGCCCGAAGATTCCGAACGCAGCGGGGATGAACCGTTCGCGAACTCCGTCCGCAACCGAGTACTGTGCCGCGATGTATTTGACGAGCGCTTGGGCAACGGTCAATCGAATGGTTTTGCTGGGCTTTGTCACGTTATGTCCTTAGTTGTTTGTCCAGGGAGTACCGTGCATGATCACGGTCTTGATTTCGGTCATTTCGGCGATGGCCGAGCGGGGACCTTCTTTGCCGATTCCGCTCGATTTGAAACCACCGTAGGGCATCAGGTCCGCTCGCCACAGTTGGGTCCAGTTGATGTTCACGACGCCCGACTCGATCTCGCGAATGGCGCGAATGGTGTTCGACATGTTGTTGGTGAACACTCCTGCCCCGAGGCCGTATGCAGTGGAGTTGGCGAGTTCGATGGCGTGTTGGATGTCTCGAGCGGTGCTGACCGCAACGGCGGGACCGAACAACTCGTCCTGGGCGAACGGCGAATACGGATCGACATCGGCAACGATTGCTGGCTGGATCACGCTTCCGTCCTGTTCACCGCCGGTAACGAGACGCGCGCCCGCCGCCACGGCGGTGCGAATGGATTCGGTGACGCGGTCGGCTTCGGCGCGAGAGATCATGCTGCCGACGGTGATTCCATCACCAAACGGGTCACCGACGCGAATCGCTTCGACCTTTGGGGTGAGTGACGCGAGAAAATCATCAACTATTTTTTCGTCAACGATGATTCGTTGGGCCGAGATGCAGACCTGTCCGGCGTTGATGTATCCGCCGAGGGCGATAGACGTGGTCGCCGCGTTGATATCGGCATCGTCAAGAACGATGACCGGCCCCGAGGCACCGAGTTCCAGTGACAATTTCTTGACACCGGCTATTGAGGCGATGTGCTCGCCGACGTTGGTCGATCCCGTGAACGAAATCTTGCGCACGCGACGGTCGCGAACCAGGGCGTCGCCGACATCGGAACCGCCACCTGTGACAACGTTGAGGACGCCGTCGGGGAGCCCCGCGTCGATGAAACACTGCGCGACTGCCAACGCGGTCAACGGCGTCGCACGCGCTGGCTTCAGCACAACGGCGTTCCCGGCAGCCAGCGCCGGTGCAATCTTGTGAAGGACGAGGAGCGCGGGGTAGTTGAACGGCGAAATCGCGACAATGACGCCAACGGGCTGGTGGATTGTGAAACCGATTTTGTCGAAACCAGTTCCCTTGTTTGCGTCGAGCGGCAACGAATCGCCGTACAACTGCGAACCTTCGAAGGCGGACAGGCGAATGATCTCGCCCGATCGACCGGCTTCGCCTCGCGCCTCGAGGATTGATTTACCGTTTTCGCGCGACATGATTTGTGCGATGTCTTCGGCGCGCTCATCGGCGAGTGCAGCGGCTTTGGTCAAAATCGCGAATCGGGCATGGGCGGGAGTCCGTCGCCATGTTTCGAAACCAATGACGGCAGCGTCAATCGCACGTTCCGCATCGGCCGGTCTAGCGAGGGCAACGTTCCCGACGACCTCGCCGTCGTAAGGAGACGTGACGTCTTCACGCTCGCCTGCGCTGGCGTCGACCCATTGCCCGCCAATGAGCAGTGATTGCGACTCCATAGCCAGCCTCCACGTTGAGACTCTGGAACGTTCCAGAATGAGGCAAACGTACCACTGTTGGTCTCAGTTAGTTGCTGACGATACTCGCAACGATGCTCGTGAGGATTGGTGCGACGACAAGCGCGGGCAACATGTCGGCAACCGACACCGCACGAATATTCAGCAAGCGAAGTCCGACACCCAGCAGCAAGACACCGCCCGTTGCGGTGAGGGTGGCGATGGACGCTCCGGGCAAAACAGAACCGAGGGCGAAGGCTGCGAGAGTCAATACACCCTGCCAGATTCCGACGGGAAGAGCGGCGAACGCGACCCCCCAACCGAGCGAGGCGGCGAAAGCGATGGACGCGAATCCGTCGAGGATGGATTTGAGCACGAGTTGGTCGATGCCTAAACCCATTCCATCGCTGAAAGCACCCAGAATTGCCAGTGGCCCGATCGCAAAAATGAGTGAGGCGTCCACGAAGCCCTGAATGAATCGATCGCGCGCAGAATTCGCCGCGCCACCGGATTTTCCGCCTACCTTTGCGTGAAGGAATGCGCCGAATGCTTCAAGCCGGGTTTCGATTCCGACGAGTGAGCCGATGATGCTGCCGATGAGAAGGGCGCCGACGATGATGAGAAACGGGGCTGCAGGTCCAACCGCCTCAACGAGTTCTGGGTCGCCGAGAGACGCAAGATTTAGTCCGCCCATGACGAGGGTGATGAGTCCGAGCGCATCGGTAACGACGCGATTAGTGCGTTCGGGTAATTTTGATCCGATAGCTACGCCGATGGCGGAACCTGCCACGATTGTTCCGATGTTGATAAGCGTGCCGAGTCCGATCATGTCTCTCATTATCCCGAACGGGTGGGCGTCTTCAGGGGGTATTGCCGAATTTCTGGTCAACACGGCAAATTTTTTCTAAACCTTTTTAGCGGGCATTATGGAATCCATGACGAAAGTCACCCCTTCCGAAAAGTTCGCTTCTGAAACCATTGAACTCGTGAGGCATTGGCTCACTGAGGCGGAAAAGTTCCCAGTCGAAGTCAGCGCGACTCGACTCGCTGGTGTCCTCCGAGACCCTGAAGGTCTCGCGTTCACTGTTGGTTTCGTCGATGGTGTGGTGCGGCCGGAGGATTTGCGTGTCGCGGCACGGGCGTTACGCAGTATTGCTCCGAGGGTCCCCACATTCCTTCCATGGTTCATGCGTGTCGCGGTTCGACTTGGTGGAGTTTTCGCACCGGTACTTCCCGGTGTTGTCATTCCGATTGCCCGAATCGTGTTGCGAAAAATGGTCGGGCACCTCATTGTTGACGCGACGCCGTCAAAACTTGGTGCGATCATCTCGAAGTTAAAAAAGCCTGGCATCCGACTGAATATCAATCTTTTGGGCGAGGCTGTCCTCGGCGAGCGTGAGGCGGCAAAGCGCCTGGCAGGCACTACGGCCCTCCTCCAGCGCGACGATGTCGATTACGTTTCCATCAAGGTGTCGGCGACGGTTGCTCCTCACTCGCCTTGGTCATACGAACAGAACGTCGCGCACGTCGTCGAGCGCCTGCTGCCGCTTTACAAACTTGCGGCCGAGGGTAAGAAACCGACGTTCATCAACCTAGACATGGAAGAGTTCAAAGATCTCGACATCACCATTGCAGTGTTCACCCAGATTTTGGATCGCACCGAATTCGCGAAGCTCGAGGCTGGAATCGTGTTGCAGGCGTACCTGCCCGATGCCCTCGCCGCGATGATGCACTTGCAAAAGTGGTCGGCTGCACGCCGAGCTCGAGGTGGCGCGGGAATCAAGGTGCGCATTGTCAAAGGCGCTAACCTGCCGATGGAGCGCGTTGAATCGGCAATCCACGATTGGCCGCTTGCGACGTGGTCGACTAAGCAAGAGAGCGACACGAACTACAAACGAGTCATCAACTACGCCCTCGACCCGTCACGAATTGGGAATGTCAGAATCGGGGTTGCTGGACATAACCTTTTCGACCTTGCTTACTCATGGCTTCTCGCCCAAAAGCGCGGGGTTCAGTCGGGAATCGAATTTGAGATGTTGCTTGGGATGGCCCCTGGTCAAGCCGAAGCGGTCAAACGCGACGTGGGTGGTCTTTTGTTGTACACGCCCGTCGTCCACCCAGCGGAATTCGACGTCGCCATTGCCTATCTAATTCGACGTCTCGAGGAAGGAGCGAGCCACGACAACTTCATGTCGGCGGTGTTCGAGCTTTCCAAAAATGAGACCCTGTTCGAGCGGGAAAAGAACCGCTTTCTCGCCTCGCTCGCGGTGCTAGACACCAAAATCCCCGCGTCGAACCGTGTCCAGAACCGCAGCACGAAACAAGTGGCGATGCCGACAGATTCGTTCCGCAACGCCGCCGACACCGACCCCTCGATTGCAGCGAACCGCGAATGGGGCGCTGGAATTATTGCGCGTATCGAGAAGTCGACGGCGGGAAAAAAGACAGTCACGGCAAACCTCATCAAGACTGCGAAACAACTCGACGACATCATCACTCGCACGACGACTAAAGGCGCAACGTGGAGCAAGCTCCCCGCCATCAAGCGGGCGGCTATCCTGCACAAAGCGGGAGAGGCACTCGAAGCCCGTCGCGCCGAACTGATGGAAATCATGGCGCACGAGACGGGAAAGACCCTTGACCAGTCTGATCCCGAGGTCACTGAGGCAATTGATTTTGCCCACTATTACGCCGAGAGCGCGAAAATGCTCGAGGGCATCACCGGCGCGACGTTCACGCCGGCACGACTTACTGTCGTCACACCACCGTGGAATTTCCCGGTCGCGATTCCGGCCGGATCAACTCTTGCTGCGCTCGCGGCAGGCTCGCCCGTGATTATCAAGCCGGCATCCCAAGCGCGACGAAGCGGTGCCGTCATGGTTGAAGCATTGTGGGCAGCGGGCGTCCCGAAGGAGGCGTTGCAGCTCGTGACGTTCTCTGACAAGACTCTCGGGTCGAGGTTGGTCTCTGACCCTCGCGTCGACCGCGTCATCCTCACGGGTGGTTACGAGACGGCGGAGGCGTTCCGTGGCCTTCGCCACGACCTGCCGCTGCTTGCCGAAACGAGTGGCAAGAACGCCATCATCGTCACTCCTAGCGCCGACCTCGACCTCGCAGCCAAGGACGTCATTTACTCGGCCTTCGGGCACGCCGGGCAAAAGTGTTCCGCGGCGTCACTCGTAATCCTGGTCGGGTCGGTCGCAACCTCTGCCCGTTTCCGCAATCAGCTGATCGACGGTGTCACGAGCTTGAAGGTCGGCTATCCATCGGACCCCACGACGCAAATGGGACCGATCATCGGCCCGGCTGATGGAAAGCTGCTGTCTGCGCTGACGACACTTGGGCCTGGCGAATCGTGGCTCGTCGAACCGACACAACGTGACAAGTCCGGTCAATTGTGGACACCGGGTGTCCGCGACGGGGTCATGGCGGGAAGCGAGTTTCACCTCACCGAATACTTTGGACCAATCCTTGGCATTATGACTGCCCGAACGCTAGACGAGGCAATCAACCTGGTCAATTCGATTGAATACGGACTCACCTCGGGACTGCATTCGCTCGATTCTGGTGAGATCGAAACCTGGCTCGAAAAAGTAGACGGCGGCAACCTCTACGTCAACCGAGGAACGACGGGCGCAATCGTGCAACGCCAGCCGTTCGGAGGCTGGAAGAAATCCGCGGTGGGGGCAGGGGCGAAGGCCGGTGGACCGAATTACTTGTTCGGACTCGGTTCGTGGAAGGACGCCGAAAGCCGATCACGCGGGGCGGACCCCACGGTCAATCGTGTTCAGGCACTGCTGGCAAAACTTCCCGAGTTTGACACTGTGACAGTGTCAGGTCGAACCTGGCTGACTCGCACCGCCCGTTTTGACGAAGACGCGTGGCACCACGAATTTGGCAAAGCGCGAGACGTCTCTAACGTCGGTGTCGAACGAAACGTGTTCCGTTATCGCCGATTCCCTGAACCGGTCATCGTTCGATTCTCTGACGGCGCTGAGCCCACCGAATTATTGCGGGTGTTACTTGCGGCGTTCCGCGCCGCGCATAACCCTGTGGTGTCGGCGTCGGCGTGGCTCGAAAACAAAATCGTTCGAGCGTTAGGCGAACTGGGAGTGCCCGTTGAAATCCAAACCGAACGCGAATGGCATGAGGACCTTGGTCGTCGCGCAAAAGAACTCTCTGGACGTCGAATCCGGCTCGTTGGGGGGTCACCCGCGTCGATCACGATGGCGACGGGCGGGCGTCCTGACCTCGCAATCTGGTCTGGACCAGCGGTAACCGCTGGTCGAATCGAAATGCTTCCGTTCCTTCGCGAGCAGGCGGTCAGCATCACCGCACACCGATTTGGAACGCCGAATCATCTGACGGACGCCATCGAACTCGGTGATTAGACGGGGAAGGCCCCCGACTACGCGGGGGCCTCACGTGGTGGCTCCGACGGGCGTCGATCCCGTGACCTCTCGATTTTCAGTCGAACGCTCTACCAACTGAGCTACAGAGCCGAGGAGTTTGTCACTCCTAGACAAAAGAGCCTCTCGCGAAAGAGACTCTGACGTCCGCGACCCTGACGGGACTTGAACCCGCGACCTCCGCCGTGACAGGGCGGCACGCTAACCAACTGCGCTACAGGGCCTTGCATATTGAATTGTAGACCTGCGTGACCCCAACGGGATTCGAACCCGTGCTACTGCCGTGAAAGGGCAGCGTCCTAGGCCACTAAACGATGGGGCCGTGTCATGCCTCCGAGGATGCGCAACCTTACAGAGTTTATGGGGAATTCGGTTCGCACGCAAACCGCCCGCTCGCGCTCAATGTCGCGATTGCCGTCATTCCGCGATTACCCTGAAATGTCCGGTGTTTCGAGGGGGTGTTCGGCATGCGCAGAGGGTGGATCGGCCTCGTCGCCTTTATCGCGAGCATTTCGCTGCTGATAAGTCCTCTCGCCGCTAAGGAATTCGCCTACGCCGCCGATTACCCGTCGTGGTCGGATGTTCTTGATGCGCGAAACGATGTTGCGCTCAAAGAGAAGGCGATCGCCGAGCTCAAGAGCATCATCAGGGAGTTAGAGAAGAAGGTAGAGGTCGCTGCAGCTAAAGCAGAACGTGTCGGAGCGATTTATCAGGTGGCCCAATTGGCGTTCGACGAGGCGGCCTACAAAGCGGACCAGTTGCAGGCTCAGGCGGACGAGGCGAAGAAAGATGCGGACGCGTCCCGGATTCGCGCCGGCCAGTTCGTGTCGGAACTCGCGCGGGTGGGCAGCGTCAATGTTTCGACGAGCCTTCTCTCGAATGAATCGGGCGCCGCCGACCTTCTCAGTCGCCTCGGTTTTGCCTCGATCATTGCGTCTCAGGCGGATGGAATTTATCAGACGGCGATTCGCGATCAGAATTCCGCACAGTCATTGACTGACCAGGCGAAAGTTGCACGTAACGAACGTGACGCACTGCGCGCCGAGGCGGAAGCAGCGTTCGTGATCGCGCAGAACGCAGCGATTGAGGCGCAAACGGCCTATCAGGAACAACAGGACCACAAGGCGACACTTCTGGCCCAGTTGGCGACACTTGTCGAAAACAGACGGGCCACCGAAGAGGAATATCAGGCGGGACAGGAAGACGGCGGTACGGCCGGTAGCGACCTTCCGCCCGGGGCGATTTCGTCAAAGGGATGGGCTCGGCCAGCCGCGGGATACATTTCAAGCGGGTTCGGATGGCGCATTCATCCGATCTATCACACAACCATGTTCCACTCGGGGACGGATTTAGCCGCTGGCTGCCTCGTGCCTATTTACGCCGCGCACGGAGGCCAGGTCACCTATGCCGCACCGCTCGGCACCTACGGAAACTTCATCCTGATCAACAACGGCGGCGGAATCTCGACCGGATACGCACACATCGCAAGCGGCAGAACCTTCGTCAAGATTGGCGAGCAAGTGTCAACCGGAACTCACATCGCAGACGTCGGCTCGACCGGCGGTTCGACCGGGTGTCACCTGCACTTCGAGGTCCGTGAAAACGGAATTGCAACCGACGCGGTTCCGTTCATGCGGCGCATGGGAATCACGCTCGGATAATTAGTGGCCGGCTGCGAGGCGGGCGATGCCCTCTTCGACAATCGCTTCGGCTTCGGCGCGACCTTGCCAACCCTCCGTCTTGACCCACTTGTTGGGCTCGAGATCTTTGTAGTGCTCGAAGAAGTGCTCGATCTCTTTCTTCGTGAATTCGGGGATGTCAGCCAGATCCTGGATGTGTGACCAGCGCACGTCTTTTTCGAGGACGGCGATGACCTTGGCGTCGCTTCCCCCGTCATCGGTCATGTTGAACACGGCGACGGGACGAACCTTGACCCCGACCCCGGGGAACAAGGGGTAGTCGAGGAGGACGAGAACGTCGACGGGATCACCGTCGAGCCCGAGAGTGTTCTCGAAGTATCCGTAGTCCGTGGGGTAAACGAAGGACGTAAACAGCACGCGGTCGAGGTAAACGCGGCCAGTCTCGTGGTCCACCTCGTACTTGTTGCGGCTTCCTTTGGGGATTTCGATAACGGCGGGGTATCCGGCCATGTTGTCTCCTCGTGTCTCAACGGTTCTCGGATAACCTTACCGAGTGACCGATTCCAACGGCGAACGACGGGGTAGGTTGTCCCCTGCCGTCGCGGAGGTCCGATTGGCGGTCTCGGACTTTTTTGACCGTCACCCCGTTTCGAAAGGCTCTCTCCTCCTCGTTGCATTGAGCGGCGGAGCGGACTCTCTCGCCCTCGCAGCGGCAACTCGATTTGGTGCAACTAAAAGGGGACTGCGGGCGGGCGCGATCATCGTTGATCACGGGCTCCAATCCGGAAGCGCCGAGCTAGCCAGTGCGGTTTCGGAAACGGCAATCTCACTCGGACTGGATCCGGTCGAGGTCGTCCGCGTCGTTGTTGGAACCGAAGGTGGTCCCGAAGCGGCCGCTCGCGACGCGCGCTACGCCGCTCTGCGGAGCGCCGCCGAACGCCACGGCGCTGCCGTTGTTCTGACGGGTCATACCCGGAACGACCAGGCAGAAACGGTCCTGCTCGGACTTGCTCGGGGAAGTGGGCCGGGGAGTCTTCGCGGAATGGCAGAACTCGATGGACTCATTGGCCGACCGCTACTTGACATCACACGCGAGTCGACACGCGCCGCGGCGCTCGCCGAGAGACTAAACCCGTGGGACGACCCGCACAATTCGGACGAACGCTTTTCACGTGTCCGTGTCCGCAATGCCGTTTTGCCGCTGATGGAATCGGAACTCGGCCCAGGAATCGTCGACGCGCTCGCGCGAACGGCCGACCTCGTTCGCGACGACGACGACGCACTGGACCTTCTTGCGGCCGGAATGGCGCGCCAGATCATGGCCACCGACCCCATGTCGTTTGCCGTGGACGACGTTGCCCATCGTCCGCGCGCGTTGCGAACCAGAATCATTCGCATCGCTGCCTATAACGCCTGGGGCACGACCATTACTCACGTTCAAACTCGCGCGATTGATGCGCTTCTGACCGACTGGCACGGACAGGGAAAGGTTGATGTCACCGGCGGTAGTGTTGTCAGACACGATGGTCGAATCCAGTTCGACCCCGCCAGTTAGGACGACATGCGGTACGACGACGTTTCCGACCAACTCGACGAAATCTTGGTAACCGAGGAACAACTTCTCGCGCGAATCGCCGAGCTCGCAATTGAGATCGAGCGCGACTACGCCGGCCAGGACCTCTTGCTTGTCGGTGTGCTCAAGGGCGCTGTCATGGTCATGAGCGACCTGTCTCGTGCGCTGACAATTCCCATCACGATGGACTGGATGGCGGTCTCGTCCTACGGTCACGGAACGACCTCGAGTGGCGTGGTGCGAATCCTTAAAGACCTCGATACCGACATCGCCGACCGCAACGTTCTCCTCGTCGAGGACATCATCGATACCGGTCTGACGTTGTCGTGGTTGCGCGACAACCTGATGTCTCGCGGAGCCGCAAGCGTCAAGATCTTTGCCGCTCTTCGCAAACCCGACGCCGCCAAAGTCGACATCGTCGCGGACTATCTGGGATTCGACATCCCCAACAAGTTCGTCGTCGGATACGGACTTGACTATGCCGAGAGCTACCGGCACTTGCGTGATGTCGCCGTGTTGTCCCCACGGGTGTAGGCCGAAAGCGAATAGCCCCGATGTGACCGCGTGCTAGCGAGTACGCTGGCAAGACGTGTTGTAGAACAGGAGCAGGTCGCCGAATGAAGAATTTTCTCAAAGGACCGTGGCTGTACATTGCCGCCGGTCTCTTGGTCGTGTGGGCGGGCTTCTCATTCCTCACGACCGTCAATTACGCTCCCGTTTCTACTAAAGAGGGATTGGCATTCATCGCCGACGGCAAGGTGAAAGAAGCCACCATCACCGACTTCGAACAGCGTGTCGACCTCACGTTGAAAACCGCTGACAAGACATACGGGGAAACCGTCCAGTTCTATTACGTTGCGCCTCGCGGTGCCGAAGTGCTGCGCGCAATCACGACGGCCAACCCCGAGAAGTTCACTGACGAGGTGCCCAAGGAATCCTGGTTCATGTCGATACTTGGGTTCGTCATTCCGTTCCTGATCATCGGTTTAGCGTTCTGGTTCATCTCGTCCAATGCGGGCGGCGCTCGCGGAGCGATGCAATTCGGTCGCTCCCGCGCCAAGCTGTTTAACAAGGAATCTCCGCAAGTGTCGTTCGCCGATGTCGCCGGTGCGGACGAAGCAATTGAAGAACTGCATGAAATCAAAGAGTTCCTGCAGAACCCCGAAAAGTTCGAAAAGGTCGGAGCGCGCATTCCGAAGGGCGTGCTGTTGTACGGCCCTCCCGGAACGGGTAAGACGCTTCTCGCGCGTGCCGTAGCCGGTGAGGCATCGGTTCCGTTCTATTCGATTTCTGGATCAGACTTTGTCGAAATGTTCGTGGGTGTTGGTGCGAGCCGTGTCCGTGACCTCTTCGACATCGCCAAACAGAATTCCCCCGCCATCATCTTCATCGACGAAATCGACGCCGTCGGTCGTCACCGTGGTGCGGGAATGGGTGGTGGCCACGACGAGCGCGAACAAACCCTGAATCAGCTCCTCGTCGAAATGGATGGCTTCGAACCGGGTCAGAACGTCATCATGATTGCCGCGACGAACCGTCCGGACATCCTCGACCCCGCTCTTTTGCGTCCCGGCCGTTTCGATCGGCAGATTCAGGTGGACGCCCCCGATTCGAAGGGCCGCGCCAAGATCCTCGCCGTGCACTCGAAGGATAAGCCAATGGCAAAAAACGTTGATCTTGAGGTTCTTGCGCGCAAGACCCCCGGGTACACCGGCGCAGACCTCGCCAACGTCATCAATGAAGCCGCGCTCCTCACGGCTCGTCAGGGCAAGAGCGAATTGACGAACGAGATTCTCGACGAGGCTGTTGACCGAGTCATGGCGGGACCGCAGAAACGGTCTCGCATCATGAAGGACAAGGAGCGGCTCATCACCGCGTATCACGAGGCTGGCCACGCTCTCGCCGCCGCCGCAATGCGCCAGACCGACCCGGTGACGAAAGTCACGATTCTTCCCCGCGGACGCGCCCTCGGATACACGATGGTTATGCCGCTAGACGATAAGTATTCGATCACGCGCAACGAACTGCTCGACCAATTGGCGTATGCCATGGGTGGTCGTGTCGCCGAAGAAATCGTCTTTCACAATCCGACAACGGGCGCGTCGAACGACATCGAAAAAGCGACCGGGATCGCTCGCCGTATGGTCACAGAGTTCGGAATGTCGAACGCCGTGGGTTCCGTCAAGTTGGGTTCGGGATCCGGCGAGATGTTCCTCGGACGTGACGTCGGACACCAGCGCGATTACAGCGACGGCGTTGCCGAACGCGTGGACGTTGAAGTTCGTGCACTGATAGATAACGCACGTGACGAGGCGTGGTCGGTGCTCACGGCCAACCGCGCAATTCTCGACCAACTCGCGAAGGAACTGCTCGAGAAGGAAACGCTCGACCACAACCAACTCGCGACGATTTTCGCCAAGGTCAAGAAACTTCCCGCACGTCCCGTGTGGAAGTCGAACCCCAAGCGGCCCGTGTCGACGAAGGGACCGATCAAGGTTCCGGCCCGTATCGCGCTTGACGCGGACGCGAAGCCACCCGCGAAGGCGAAGCCTGCCACTAAGGCTAAGGCCACGGCGGCAGCGAAGCCCGCGGCAAAGCGGACGAAGCCGGCCTCGAAGTAATCTTCATGGCTATCGATCGGGACCGCATCGCCGCGGCTGTGAGGGAAATCCTTGTGGCCATCGGCGAGAACCCGTCGCGAGACGGTTTGCGCGAAACACCCGTTCGGGTCGCCGACGCGATGGCGGAACTGTATGCGGGCGTTGGCGCAGATGCGACCGCGGGCTTGAGCGACTCGGCGTCGACCGCGGATGTCGTGTCGAACGACCCCGTTATCGTCCGTGACCTCGCCTTCCGATCCATGTGCGAACACCACCTCCTACCGTTTCACGGTGTTGCCCACATCGCGTATGAGCCAACCGACATCGTCGTGGGGCTCGGGCGTCTGGCGCGGGTGCTCGAAACTATTTCAGCTCGACCCCAGGTTCAGGAACGGATCGGTTTAGAGATCTGTGACGCGCTAACGGCCGGAGCCGGAGCGAGCGGTGTGCTGGTGGTTCTTGACGCCCGTCACGAGTGTGTCTCTGCGCGAGGCGCGAAACAGACCAATGCATCTGCAGTCACTGTCACCGCAACCGGCACCCTCGCGATCGAACCGACGCGTTCTGCGCTCCTTACCCTGATCGGCCGGGGAGATGGCTAACCGTCCCCTCGTTTTCGGTGTCCTGAATGTGACTCCGGATTCGTTCAGTGATGGCGGGCTGTGGGATGCGCCCGACCGAGCAATCGAACACGCACGTGCGATGGTGGCGGATGGTGCAGATGTCATTGATGTCGGCGGAGAATCTACCCGACCGGGAGCCGCTCGAATCGACGATGGCGAAGAGCGCCGGCGAGTCGAGCCGTTGATTCGCGCCCTCGTGGCCGACGGTGTTTCCGTGTCACTTGACACGATGCGAGCCGAAACCGCGCGACTGGGAATCGACCTCGGTGTCGATTACATCAACGACGTTTCGGGCGGACTGTCGGACCCCGCAATGCTCGGTGTCGCAGCTGACGGCGACGTGACGTACATCGCGATGCACTGGCGAGGCGAGAGCGACGTGATGGACCGTAACGCGAACTACGGCGATGTCACTCGCGATGTTGTGGCCGAATTGCGTGGGCGAATCGACGCGGCGCAGGCCGCGAGCATTGCTCCCAGAAAACTGTGGATTGATCCGGGCCTAGGGTTCTCCAAAACCGCCGAGCACAACTGGCAACTTCTGCGGGACCTCAACCAATTTGTCGCGCTGGGCTATCCCGTCCTCGTGGGCGCGTCGCGCAAACGGTTCCTCGCGCCTTTTGGCGAAACGCCAGAGGACCGCGATCAGGCGACCGCAGTCATTAGCGTAATGTCAGCCGAATCGGGCGTGACCGCGGTGCGTGTTCACGACGTTGCCCGAACTGTCGAGGCCTTGCGCGTTCGAAACGCCTGGTGGGAAGGCGTCGCATGACCGACGAGATTCGCCTGCGCGGGCTTCGGGCATTCGCACATCACGGCGTGTTCGATGACGAGCGTGCCAATGGTCAGGAATTCATCATCGACGTCGATGCCCGGCTTTCACTGTCGGGTCTGGGCGACGACATCGCGCAGACGATTCATTACGGCGAACTCGCGGTCGCAATTGTCGATGCGGTCGAGACGGACCCGGTCGACCTCATCGAAACCGTCGCCGAGCGCGTCGCAGCAATCGTTTTGGGGTTTGGTGCCGTCTCCACCCGTGTCGAGGTTCACAAGCCCAGCGCGCCGATTACAGTCCGATTTGATGACGTATCCGTTGTGATCGAACGGACTCGCGCGTGATTCGCGCCGTGATTGCGATGGGGGCGAACCTTGGGGACCGCGCCGAGACAATCGTGGCTGCGATCGAATGCTTGAAAGCGACCGACGGTGTTGAGGTTGCCGCCGTTTCCGGACTCGTGGAAACCGTCGCCATTCGACCCGACGGGCCTGATGACACCCACCCGGACTATCTGAACGGCGTCGCGATTGTCGACACAACCCTGTCCGCCGCGGGTCTTCTCACGATTTTGCACGCGATTGAAGACGACTTTGGGCGGACTCGCACCGAGCGCTGGGGTGACCGGACTCTCGACCTCGACCTCATCGTGTTCGGCGACTTGGTCGAAGACGGCAACCTCGTCATCCCTCACCCACGTGCTCATGAGCGTTCCTTCGTGCTGGGACCGTGGCTAAGCCTCGACCCCGACGCGAGCATCCCCGGACGGGGACTCGTGCGCGACCTACTTGCGGCGGTAGCTTCGTGAAAAAGACGAATCCACTGGTGCTCATCGGGCTCACGCCGTTCGCATTCGGCGTCGGGTTCGCGCTCGATTGGGCACTTGTCAGCACCGGTCGAACCGCCATCCCCGTTCCGTGGACGCTGTCAATTTGTCTCGTCCTCATCGGCATCGCTGTGCTCGCGCTCGGTGCGCGTGTTCGCTGGGCGGTGAAACCTATTAAGGGTCGCCGCATTGATCCCATCGCGGCGGTGACAATCGTCCAGTTGGCGAAGGCATCGGCTGTTGGTGGAGCATTGATGTTCGGTGCGACCGGTGGTCTGCTCGCGTTCTCTGTATCACGGCCCGTAGTCGTCGAGGCCGTTGTTCCGTCTAACATTGGCGGTGTCGTGGCTTCCTTCGTACTCGTTATCGCCGCGCTCGTTGCCGAGTGGTGGTGCGTGTTACCCCCACAAGACCCGGACGGAGAACCAGCGTGATGACACCAGGTCGGCTCGAGGTCGGACTCATCGGAACCGCGCCGGAACTCGCGATCATTGGACTCGCGCTAGCCGGGGCCGGACATTTCCCGTGGACCATTACCGAGCCCGCCCCCGCAGACCGCGAACGGGTCGTGTCGTTGTTGCGCGGCGTGTCGATTCAATCGCCCGCGGAGGTCGTCGCGGCCACCCAGCTGGTCATTATTGGGGCTGGGGAGGGCGAGACGGTCGCCGAAATCGTCGAGTCGCTCACCGATTCCTGGCGACCGGGCCAGATTGTTTTGCACACCTCCGCCGAACACGGCGTCGGAGTTCTCGAGCCAGCGACCCGTAAAGGTGCGATTCCACTCGCCATTCACCCGGTCCTCACCTTCACGGGAACATCGCTCGATTTGCACCGCATGAAGGACGCCTATTTCGCGGTCACGGCACCGAGCGTCGCTTTGCCCATCGCTCAAGCCTTGGTAGTCGAAATGGGGGGCGAGCCATTCGTCATCGACGAGGACGACCGCGCAGCTTTCGCTGACGCCGTTGCGACCGTGGCCGAATTCTCGAGGGCGATTGTCGATCAGTCCACGTTCCGGCTCCAGGAAATCGGGGTCGAACATCCGGGAGCCGTGCTCCGTGCACTGGCGCACTCGGCGGTCGAAGAAGCTCTGCGGGCGTCGTCGGATGGAGCAATTGACCCAATCGGTCGTTGGCTCGACGACACCACGTCCGACGACGAAGACTGAGCCCTAACGCGGCTCGACGAACCTGCCAATCGGCAGTGCACCCGAACGGTAACCTTGATAGGTACCAGAAGGGGCGCCATGACTGACGAGACCGAACTCTCGGCCGACGAGATTATCGAACAGAAAGCTGTTCGTCTCGCTAAGCGCGCCACTCTTCTAGAAACCGGTGAGGCATACCCCGTGTCGGTTCCCGTCACCGACACGATTGCCGCGGTTCGAGCCGCGCACCAGGGGCTTGACGTCGACGTTGCGACCGGTGTGACCGCCAGCCTCGCTGGCCGAATTGTCCACTCGCGCAACACGGGAAAGCTCTGTTTCGCCGCTCTGCAGTCGGGCGATGGCGAGCGCATTCAGGCGATGCTGTCTCTCGATGTTGTCGGCGAGGACGCGCTCGAACGCTGGAAAGAACTCGTCGACCTTGGTGATCACGTGTTTGTCAAGGGCGAGGTCATCACGTCGAAGCGTGGCGAATTGTCGATCTTGGTGTCGGAATGGCAGATGGCGGCGAAGTCGCTGTTGCCGTTACCGAACCTGCACGCCGAACTGAACGAAGAGACGCGCGTTCGTCAGCGATATCTCGACCTCATCGTGCGCGACCAGGCCCGCCAGAACGTCGTGACCCGCGCTACGACGATGGCGTCGCTGCGCGAGACGTTCGCCAAACACGGCTTCCTTGAAATTGAAACCCCCATGCTGCAGACGATGCACGGAGGCGCTGCCGCCCGCCCGTTCGTCACGCACTCGAACGCGTTCGACATGGAGTTGTTTCTCCGCATCGCTCCTGAACTGTTTCTCAAGCGTGCGGTCGTCGGCGGAATCGAACGAGTTTTCGAGATCAACCGCAACTTTCGCAACGAAGGCGCCGACTCGACGCACAGCCCCGAATTCGCGATGCTCGAGTTTTATCAGGCGTATGGGGACTACAACACCGTCGCCGACCTGACCCAGGAAATGGTGCAGAACGCAGCTGTCGCTGTCGCCGGTTCGCACGTTGTGACCTGGAACGACGGAACCGAGTATGACCTTGGAGGCGAGTGGGCGCGTGTTTCGATGTACGAGTCACTCAGCACCGCTGTCGGAACCGAGATCACCCCGGAGACTCCGATGAAGACTCTCGAAACGATGGCCAAGGCTGTCCAGGTTGAAGTTCAGCACCCCACTCACGGAAAGCTTGTCGAGGAACTCTGGGAACATCACGTCAAGGTCGATCTCATCCGACCCACCTTTGTTATGGACTTTCCCATCGACACGAGCCCGCTCGTGCGCGAGCACCGATCGAAGCCCGGTGTTGTCGAGAAGTGGGACTTGTATGTTCGCGGATTCGAGCTCGCAACCGGTTATTCCGAATTGATCGACCCCGTCATACAGCGCGAACGATTCATCGAACAAGCGAAACTCGGTGAACGCGGAGACGTCGAGGCGATGCGCCTCGACGAGGACTTCCTGTGCGCACTCGAGCACGGAATGCCGCCGTGTGGCGGGCAGGGCATGGGAATCGACCGACTCCTCATGGCGCTGACCGGCCTCGGCATTCGCGACACCATCCTGTTCCCGTTGGTGAAGTAGGCGACCGTGATTCAAGACTTTTGGGGCAATGCGATTTTCTCCGTCGTCCCGACCATCCTGATCGGACTGATTTTCTGGTTCATCATGCGCAGCATCTTGCGCGCCGACCGTATCGAACGTGACACCCTCAAGAAGTACGAGGCCGAAGAGCGCGCTCGCCGTGGGCTTCCGCCCAAGAAGGACTAGTTCGAACCCTCAGGGACAGCGATCTTCCACAGTAATTTGGCGGGAACATACGTCGTGAGCCAGACAGACGAGTCTGGGCTGGTTCGACCGACGGGTTCAGGAAGAGACTTGGTTTCGATTTCGAAGAGAGCGATGGGAACGTTGCCACGCTGACCGACCTGAACCGCACGCATTGGGTCTTCTGACAGATGAACGAAAAGTCGTTTTTGGGGCAAAAGACCCTCTCGTCGATCCAGAATTGCTTCGAGGTTGTACTCGGGCGTCGCGTGGTACAAATATTGCGGCACAGTGTCTGTGTCGATTAACTCAATTTCAACATTTGGTTGGCTATGCCAGTAAAACGCGCGCGCCTTAGTTCCATCAATACTGAGTTCAAAGCGGTCGTTACCGTCCGGCCCGACTTCACGCACGACGTCATCCACCGTGACGTCGATGCCGTCCGCGGCGAGCCGCGTGACGATGTCCTCCAATGGAAGCCACCCCACTGAGTCGAGATTGACGTCGGTCGCGTGACGCAAAATGAAGGCGATCGCGCCACCGAGACGCGGAGAGTTGTTGCGAGCCATTCTTCGAGCCTACGGTTTCGCGTCGACGCGACCTGCCAGCCCCGTTTTGCCCTCGGCGAAATCGCCCCATCGGTCCCGTCGACGGGATTACTCTCGCATTAATGACCCACGCACGTGCGTGAAGGAGATGACGAGATGTTTGAACGATTTACTGACCGGGCCCGTCGAGTAGTGGTGCTTGCCCAAGAAGAGGCAAAGCAGCTCAACCACAACTACATCGGCACCGAGCACATTCTGCTCGGTCTCATTCGCGAGGGCGACGGCATCGCTGCCAAGGCGCTCGCCGAACTCTCCATCTCGATTGACAACGTCCGCGAGCAGGTTCAAGAGATCATCGGGCAGGGCCAGACGGCTCCGACCGGACACATCCCGTTCACGCCTCGAGCCAAGAAGGTGCTTGAACTGAGCCTCCGCGAAGCGTTGCAACTCGGGCACAATTACATTGGCACTGAGCACATCCTGCTCGGTCTCATTCGCGAGGGTGAGGGCGTCGCTGCTCAGGTCCTCGTCAAGCTCGGCGCTGATCTCACGCGCGTTCGCCAGACCGTCATCCAGTTGCTCTCGGGTTATCAGGGCAAGGAATCCGCGGTTGTCGGCGGAACCGAATCAACGTCGTCCGATAAGGGCTCGACGATTCTTGATCAGTACGGTCGCAACCTCACCCAGGCGGCGCGCGACGGCAAACTCGACCCGGTCATCGGGCGCGAGAAGGAAATGGAACGCGTCATGCAGATCCTTTCCCGCCGCACCAAGAACAACCCTGTCCTCATCGGCGAACCTGGAGTTGGAAAAACCGCTGTCGTCGAAGGACTCGCGCAGTCGATCGTCAAGGGCGAGGTCCCCGAGACGCTCAAGGACAAACAGGTCTACACGCTCGACCTCGGAAGCCTCATCGCCGGTAGCCGCTACCGAGGTGACTTCGAGGAGCGCCTCAAGAAGGTCACCAAGGAAATCCGCAACCGCGGCGACATCATCGTGTTCATCGACGAGATTCACGCGCTCGTTGGCGCGGGTGCAGCGGAAGGCGCGGTTGACGCCGCCAGCATCCTCAAGCCCATGCTTGCTCGTGGCGAACTGCAGACCATCGGGGCGACGACCTTGGACGAGTACCGCAAATACTTTGAAAAGGACGCGGCACTCGAGCGTCGTTTCCAGCCCGTCACGGTGAACGAACCGTCTGTCGCACACACCATCAACATCCTCAAAGGACTCCGTGACCGTTACGAAGCGTTCCACAAGGTGTCGATATCGGATGGCGCGCTGACGGCCGCGGCGACGCTCGCCGACCGCTACGTGCAAGACCGATTCCTTCCGGACAAGGCTATTGACCTCATCGACGAAGCCGGCGCGCGCCTGCGTTTGTCGATCCTGTCGTCACCGCCTGAGCTTCGCGAATTCGACGACAAGATTGCCGTGGTTCGCGCCGAAAAGGAAAAGGCCATCGAGAACCAAGACTTTGAAGGAGCGGCGAAGTCCCGCGACGAGGAAAAGAAGCTGCTCGGTGAGCGCCTTCGCCTCGAGAAGGAATGGCGCAAGGGCGACAAGGGTGAACTCGGAACCGTCGACGAAGGAATCATCGCCGAGGTTCTCGCTCAAGCCACTGGAATCCCCGTCTTCAAACTGACCGAAGAAGAGAGCGCTCGCCTGCTCATGATGGAGAAGTCGTTGCACCAGCGGGTCATCGGACAGGAAGAAGCCATCGCGGTTCTATCCAAGACCATCCGTCGAACACGTGCTGGGCTCAAAGACCCGAAGCGTCCATCGGGGTCGTTCATCTTTGCGGGTCCAACGGGTGTTGGAAAGACCGAGCTCGCCAAGGCGCTCGCCGAATTCCTGTTCGACGACGAAGACGCACTCATTTCGCTCGACATGTCCGAATATGGCGAAAAGCACACGGCGTCTCGTTTGTTCGGCGCCCCTCCCGGATACGTTGGATTCGAAGAAGGCGGTCAACTCACTGAGAGGGTCCGTCGTAAGCCGTTCTCCGTGGTCTTGTTCGACGAGATCGAAAAGGCGCACCCCGATATTTTCAACTCGCTTCTGCAGGTTCTCGAAGAGGGTCGCCTGACCGATGGTCAGGGACGTGTCATTGACTTCAAGAACACCGTCATCATTATGACGACGAACCTGGGGACGAAGGACATCACTGGCGGTCCCGTCGGGTTTACGTTGCAAGGCGACTCGGAACAGACCTACAAGGCGATGCGTTCGAAGGTCATCGAGGAACTCAAGAAACACTTCAAGCCAGAATTCCTCAATCGCGTCGACGAGACCATCGTCTTCCCGCAGCTGTCTCAAGACGAACTGCTGCAGATTGTTGACCTGTTCGTCCGTCGTCTGCGCGAGCGCATGCTTGACCGCGACATGACGCTCGACGTCACGGATGCCGCACGTCGCCAGTTGCTTACCATTGGATGGGACCCGATGCTCGGTGCCCGGCCGCTTCGTCGCGCGATTCAGCACGAAGTCGAAGACATGCTGTCGGAAAAAATCCTCAACGGGGAACTAGCGACCGGCCAGCACGTCCTCATCGATTTCGTCAACGACGAGTTCACGGCGGTCATGACTGGCTCGATTCTTCCCACGGAAGAGCCCGTCACGGGTCGCTCCTCGAAACCGGCGAAAGTTCCGGCGGATTCGACACCCGACGTGGCGGCGACCGACTCTGGAGAAGACGCGCCGTCGGAATAGGCGCCAGCCTAGACTTACGGAATGTCTGTAACTGTTCGCCCAGCCCGCACCGCGGATGTCGGCGCGATCGAATCGCTGATCGAGCCATTTGTCTCGCGGCGAATTCTCTTGGGGAAAGACGCGGTCGTTCTGTACGGATCTATCCAACAGTTTGTCGTTGCAGAAGACGCCTCAGGCTCGATTGTTGGTTGTGGCGCACTTCATGTTTTGTGGCGAGACCTCGGAGAAATTCGAACCGTGGCGGTCGCCGAATCCAGCCGGGGTACAGGCGTCGGAAAAGCCGTCCTATCTGCACTCGAATCCGAGGCACGAACACTCGGTCTTGAACGACTGTTTTGCCTCACTTTTGAAACAGGTTTCTTCGGACGTCTGGGATTTGACGTCATCGGCGAGGTTGGGTCTGAAACCGAAACACCAAACATCGTTACTCCCGAGGTGTTTGTTGAACTCGCGCGGTCGCATGACGAAGGCGTTGCCGAGTTCCTCGATCTAGCTCGCGTGAAGCCGAACACCCTAGGGAACACACGCATGCTCAAGATGTTGTAGGTTCGGCGCGTCATCCGAATCGCTCGTTCGACGCGCGTACCCTCGGAATATGAACGCGTTTCTTGATCCCGCGGGACCCCTTCCCCCTTCGGTTTATTGGCGTCGGCGGGCTATCGCGCTCGTCCTCGCCATCTTGGTGTTCTCGGGTATCTGGACACTGTTTTCGGCATTCAACGCGGGTACAACGCCCACCCCCGTTGCGTCCCAGACCGCGGGAACGGTCGTCGCATGCAATTCGACCGACATTGCGCTTCGAGCCGAGACGGACCAGGAATCCTACGCTGCGGGTGAATTCCCCAAATTTTCGATGACGATTACCAACGCCGGCACCACGGCGTGCACGCTTGACGTCGGAACGGATAAGCAGAAGTACGTCATCATGAGTGGAACTGACCTGATCTGGGATTCGACCGTGTGCCAGATCTCACCGCTACCCTTTAGCCAGACATTCGAGGCGGGACAGTCCCTGACGACGGATGCGGTTGAATGGGGTCGGGCTCGGAGCGACAACTGTGACAGCGGAACGCCGGCCGTCGGTGGTGGGGCGTCCTATCAACTGACGGTCTACGTGGGCGAAATTCAATCCACCGAGGCGAAACAGTTCATGCTGTATTAGTCTCAGAAACATGACGCTCCCAGCCACGCGAATTTTCGCCGCCAGTGTCGCGTTGGTGTGTGGGTCGATAGGTGTCCTGGTTTCTCCTGCCGCCGCCGTCAAGACCCCGTCCCCCATCATCGGCGGTACGGATGCGGACATCAGCGACGTTCCGTGGCAAGTCGGGCTCATTTCGCCAGGACGGAAATCAACAACCGTGTATGACGGCCAGTTTTGCGGCGGTTCCATCATCAACGAAAGTTGGGTGATAACCGCAGCGCACTGCCTCTTCGATTTCAAGGGAAAGAAGCTGGGGGTTTTCGCCGGGAACGATGACTTGGGAGTTCCAATGGGCACCGATGTCCATAGCGCGGCCAGTTGGAAGGTCCACCCCGATTACTCATCTGGCCCCGAGAGCGACGTGTGGTTCAACGACATCGCGCTCGTGAAAATGAAATCGCCATTAGACCTCAATGACCTCGCGATTGAACCGATTGCCTTACCCACCACCGTCGACCCAGCGGACGCACCCGCTGTAGGAGATGACATCAGAGTTTCGGGTTGGGGCGCAACGTCGTCGGACGAATATTTCTCGGGCTACGCCTATCTGCTTCAAGAAGCGACGCTCGATGTGAAATCGAACGGTGCAAGCGCATGCGGTGACTACGCGGAGTCCGAATGGAACAGCCTTTACGAAATTTGCATCGGGTTCTCTGGCGGCACCCCCAAAGACACCTGTTGGGGCGATTCGGGCGGTCCCTACGTCGACCAAATCGACGCAGACGGGGACGGAAACACCGAGCCCACGCTCATCGGAGTTACCTCGTGGGGAAACGGTTGCGCTGATGCAGATTATCCAGGGCTCGCTACCCGCGTCACCACATACCTCGACTGGATTGTTCCGCGCTCACCGAGTTTCACGGCAACCGAATCGGGGTCGAACACTCTGGTCTCGTGGAGTGCTTTGAACGACCAGTTCCTCGCCTATCCCGTTTCCGGATATCGGATCGAGTACTCCCTCGACTCAGGATCGACCTGGCAGCTTGGCGGCATTGTGTCCGCCAAAAATCCTTCACTCAACGTCGTGGGCATAACGAGCGCACTGTGGCGGCTCGCCTCCCTCAATGCGGTCAACACCTCGGGTGGCCCGTATCTGTGGTCAGGCGAAAATGACGCCGACGCGGCACGCCTCGGAGCGGAGCCGGAGGCGCCGCAGGCATTCGACTTTGTCTACCAATCTCGACGTGGGTTCAACTTCGAATGGGAGCAGCCGAGTTCGGTCCACAGTTCGGCGATCTGGGACTACCGCATCTATCAACAACCCGCCGTTGGCGCACCGCGTTTAGCGGAGTCTGGTCGATCGCAGTGGCCCGCCGTCACCGTCAAATCCAAGTTTGGACCGGGAACTTACTGGGTTGTCGCGGTGAACAACTTTGGCGAATCGGTCGCGTCCAACACCATCGTCATTCCCTAATAGGGGAATTTTGCGAGGGCCATTCTTCGCATCCTAGGTTTTTCAGGTGTGGCCGGCAAAGCCCGATGCGCTGCTGGATGACATCACTTCAGAGAACGCCGAATAGCCTCTGCGAGGGTGCTGACCGAGTGGTCGATGACGTCACTGAACCCCAAGCGGGTTGCTTCGGCGGACCGCAGGTGGTGGGCGGTTACCGCCCGGATGTCTCCGGCGAGACTGATTTCGCCTGTCGCAACGAGCGTCGGTGAGAGCGCAATGTCTTTCGCCGCGCTGGCGAGAGCCAGAGCGATCGCAAGGTCGGCGCCCGGTTCTGTGACACGAATTCCGCCAACCGTCGAAACATACACATCGGCGGACTGGAAGGGGAGTTTGGCCCGGCGTTCGAGAACCGCGAGCAGCATGGCGACTCGCGACGAATCAACGCCATTCGTGACGCGACGTGGCTGTGGAGCACTCGAGGGAACGATGAGTGCTTGGATTTCGACCGGAATCGCACGTCGACCTTCCATAGTGATGGTCGTGCAGGTGCCGCTGACCGGTGTGGTCGTGTTTGATCGGAACAGTGCAGACGGGTCAGGTACCTGTTCGATACCACTTCCGACCATCTCGAAACATCCCACCTCGTCGGTCGGCCCGAATCGGTTCTTGAGCGTGCGAACGAAACGAAGTGCGGTTTGGCGATCACCCTCGAAGTGCATGACGACATCGACGAGGTGTTCGAGAAGTCGGGGTCCGGCAATTGTTCCGTCTTTGGTGACGTGCCCGACAAGAATGACGGGTATTCCGCGTTCCTTGGCGATGCGAACAACCGTCGCGGCGACTTCCCGAACCTGCGCGACGCCTCCGGCCAGTCCGTCGACCGTTTCTGACGACACGGTCTGTACCGAGTCGATGATGACGAGCGAGGGCTTGACCTCGTCGATGTGGCCGAGCACTGTTCCAAGGTTTGTTTCGGCCGCGAGGAAGAGCGTGTCTACCAGCGTGCCGGTTCGCTCGGCGCGAAGTCGCACCTGGCCTACGGATTCCTCAGCACTGACGTAGAGGACAGTGTCTCCGCGCATCGCGACACGACCAGCGACATCGAGAAGAAGAGTTGATTTGCCAACTCCGGGCTCGCCGGACAGCAGAATCGCGGCACCAGGGACGATTCCACCACCGAGTACTCGGTCGAATTCGGCAATTCCGGTCGGTCGATGCTCGGCATCGGTCACCGTGATCTGGGTAATTGGGACCGCTGCGCGGTTTATCGGAACTCGGGTCGCCACGGTTCTCCCGCCGAGGGACTCGGTGCCAAACTCGCGAACGGTATCCCATTGCTGACACTCGCCGCATCGGCCGACCCACTTGTTTGTCGTCCACCCGCATTCGACGCATTTGAAGGGAGTTGTCACGCGAGCCATGGTTCAAGATTAGGCGAGAGGGCCGACCTCACTGACGTTTTTCTCATGGGTTGTTTGGCGTGTAAGATTTCCCTCGGTGCCGTGTCCGAGCGGCCGAAGGAGCATGTCTCGAAAACATGTGTGGGTGCAAGTCCACCGTGGGTTCAAATCCCACCGGCACCGCCAGCGCCCCCGAGGAGACTCGGGGGCGCTTTTACGCCCCACCCGCAGCGGGGCGGGAATCCCTCACGTGATAAATAATGTTCGCCTCAACGAACATTTCGATGTATACTGAACCCGACCTTTTCGAAGGGGGTCAGTGAGCCGGAACCGCCAAGCGGGACTGGCTCACTTCATTTAATCGGCCGATTACGGCAGTAACCTGTTGGGCCCGCGGAACAGATACGTCGTTTCGCGGATGGACGGCAAACCGAGAAGCAGCATGAGGAAACGGGCGAGTCCCATTCCGAAACCACCGTGCGGGGGAACGCCGTGGCGGAAGAAGTCGAGGTAGAAATCGAGTTCCTCGGGGTCAAGCCCCTTGTCTTTCGCCTGTGCCGTCAATACGTCAATTCGGTGTTCTCTCTGAGCGCCGGTCGAGATTTCGGTTCCGTTGTACAGCAGGTCATACGAGTTCGTGAGGTTCGAGTCGCCCTCGTGACGCATGTGATAAAACGGGCGGATCGACGTGAAGTAGTCGGTAACGAACACGAAGTCGTGGCCGAAGGTTTCCTTGACGTACGCCGACAATTGCCGCTCGCCCTCTGGGTCAAGGTCGCCGTCGGCGCGGGGGACGGTGTAGCCGCGGGCTTTGAGGATCTCGTGCGCCTCGGCGAGTGGGATGCGGGGAAACGGAGTCGACGGAATGACAACGGGAAGTCCGAACGCTTCCTCGACCTGCGCGCCGAGTTTCTCGGCGACTGCGGTTAGCCCTGCAACGATGACCGATTCGTGCATGGCCATGACGTCTTCGTGCGAATCGACCCACGACATCTCGGCGTCGATCGAGGTGAACTCGGTGGCGTGACGCGACGTGAACGACGGGTCGGCGCGAAACGCAGGGGCGATCTCGAAAACCGCACCGAAACCGGCGGGCTGCGCCATTTGCTTGAAGAACTGCGGGCTCTGCGCGAGGTACGCCGTCGTCTCGAAGTACTGCATCTCGAACAGTTCGGCACGGGATTCAGAGGCACTCGCCATCAGTTTCGGCGTGTGAATCTCGATGAAACCGTTGTCGACCCACCAGGTTCGCATCGCGTGTTCGAAAACGGTCTGGACTCGGAAGATGAGGTTCGCCTCGGGGCGACGAAGGTCGAGGAAGCGCCAGTCGAGGCGCTTGTCGATGCTGGAGTCTTCGGCGATGGGTGGTTCGGGTTGCGCTTCAGCCACGACCTCGAGCGCCGCAATCTTTATCTCGAGTCCACCAAGCTTGACTCGCTCGTCGTGCGCGAGTTGACCCGTGACACGAATGAAGGTGCCCGCGTTGAGTGTCCCGATCAGTTCCGTGAGCACGAAGCGTTCCGCCGAATCGGCTACCTCTGGGTCGAGTTCACGAACCGCCTTGGTGACGAGCTGAACGGCACCGGTTTCATCACGCAAGATGACGAACTGCACCGCCTTTTGGTCACGGACGGTGTCGACCCACCCAGCGACAACAACGTCGCCCTCGGGGAGAGCGGAAAGGGATGCCACAGTTGAACGCTTTGCCATAATGTCCAGCGTAGCGGGCGGGTTGCCCACAGTTTGCGCGGTTACAATCGGGAGGGTGAGTGCCGAGCGTGTCCATCTCGTGCGCCACGGTGAGGTGAATAACCCCGGTGGCGTTCTGTACGAGCGCCTGCCGAACTTTGGACTCACCCCCAATGGCCGGATTCTCGCGGAATCAGCGGTTCGCCGGGTATCCCTTGACACCATTTCAGCGCTTGTCGTCAGCCCGCTGCAGCGTGCGCGCGAATCGATGGCACCGTGGGAAACCGCAACGGGTTTGACCGCAATCGTCGATGACCGAGTGATCGAGCCGTGGAATGAATTCCGTGGTTTGCGACTCGACGGCGGGCGATCACTTATGTCGCGACCGGACCTCTGGAAATTCTTGGCGAACCCGTTCCGTCCGTCGTGGGGCGAGCCGTATCAAGAAATCGCTCAGCGGATGCTGGCGGCGATGCGGGATGCGGTTGACTCGGTGGACGGCGGTGACGTCGTCATCGTGTCTCACCAATTGCCCATTTGGATGGTTCAGCGGGCGATGGCTGACAAGCCGTTGGCGCATTGGCCAGGCACCCGCCGATGTTCATTGTCGTCGGTCACATCGTTCCAGGTACACCCCGCAGATTTTGTCGAATATGACTATCGCGAGGCAACCGACGTCGGCCACGCGGTGGATTCGGGGGCGGTGTGACGCGCCTCATTGTTGCGGTGAGCCTTGCCGTTTCTCTCGTTCTCCTGGGCGGATGCGTCGCGAACGACCCGCTCGCTGTCGATGCCAACAACGAGAATTTCACCTCGGCAGACGGGAGCGTGACCGAAGTTGCGCCGGCGAATCGCGGGGATGCGGTGTCATTCGAATCGAGCGACACTTCGGACGGCTCAACTCTCCAATCCGAGGATTTTAGAGGATCGGTCCTCGTGGTCAACTTTTGGTATGCGGCGTGTCCGCCGTGCCGAGCGGAGGCCCCGGATCTCGCAGGCCTGGCCACCGACTACGCCGACAAGGGTGTCCGATTCCTCGGGGTGAACGTTTTTGACAACGCGTCGGGTGCGCAATCGTTCGAGAAGTCGTTCGACATTCCTTACCCCAGCATTCTGGACTCGGATACCGGAGAATTGCGACTCGCGTTCGCGAGCGAGCTCCCGCCGAGCGGAATCCCCACCACGTTCATTGTCGATCGTGACGGACGTGTCGCGGCTCGGATTCTTGGATTCCTCGCGGACCGTTCGATGTTCGAGGACATGCTTGACCGAGTCGTGGCTGAGGCCGCACCGTGATCGATAACGTCGGCGAAATCATTTTCTCGGGCGACATAGTCTTCGCGCTGCCCATCGCGTTCCTCGCAGGGTTGCTCGCGTTTCTGTCGCCGTGCGTCATCCCTCTCGTGCCCGGATACATCGCCTACGTCTCTGGTTTTGCGATCACCGCCGACCCCACGCGGGCTGATCGCCGCCGAGTCCTTCTCGGAGTTCTCGGATTTGTTGCGGGGATGGGCGCTGTGTTCATCTCGTTGTCTGTGATGTTCGGCACTCTTGGGCTTTTCTTGATTCCGTACCTCGACATCGTGCTTCGGGTGTCGGGCGTTTTTCTTATCCTTTTGGGCGTCGTCTTCGCCGGCGGTGTCCCTGCGCTGCAGAGGGATTTCCTTCCGCAATGGAAGACCCGCGCTGGTGTGTGGGGTTCGCCATTTCTCGGAATCGTGTTCGCCATCGGTTGGGTTCCCTGTGTTGGCCCAACGCTCATCGCCGTCCAAACCCTCGCGTTAAGCTCTCACGATCCCCTGCGCGCCGCGGTTTTGGGTGTTGCCTACTGGCTCGGACTCGCGCTTCCTTTTGTGGTTGTTGCACTGCTGCTCAATCGAATCCTTCCCGCTCTCGACTGGGTGCGCCGGCACATTAAGGCGATCAACGTCGCGGGCGGTGCACTCCTCGTCGTCATCGGTGTCCTCATGGTCCTCGGAATCTGGCGCGAACTGCTTTCTTGGGCGGGGGTGTTCTTGAGTGGCTTCACGTCGACCCTCTGACCCGGCGTCCCTCCAACCCGTCGACCTCGCTGACACCACGAGCGAATTCGATTCCCCGAACGCCCCGCGCAAGAATCGGCTCGACGCTCCCATCCGCGGACCCAAGCTTGGGCCTCTCGAGTTCCTGCGTTGGGTGTGGCGCGTACTCACATCGATGCGCACCGCCATCATCTTGCTTGTGTTGGTGGCGTTCGCGTCAATCCCCGGTTCGCTCGTCCCGCAGCGCTCGTCCGACCCGAACGGCGTGATCGTTTTCAGAGACGCTAACCCGGAACTCTTCACGTTTTACGAGTCGATTCAGCTGTTTGATACCTTCACATCAGTTTGGTTTTCGGCGATTTATCTGCTGTTGTTCATTTCGCTGATTGGCTGCATTGTTCCGCGGACGTTGTACCACTGGCGAATTCTGCGGGCCGAGCCGGCAGACGAGCCCGCGTCGTGGGTCCGACTGCCTTACCGTCGAACCGAACCTGCGGTCGGCGGAACTGTCGCCGCGCTTGATCGGGCCGAGAGTGTCCTGAAGAACGCGCATTATCGCGTCGTCCGTAATGACAACTCGATTCGCGCCGAGTTCGGGTATTTACGCGAGACGGGAAACCTCGTCTTCCACGTCGCCCTCGTCGGAATTTTGGCGACATTAGCTGTCACCGGTGGATACGGCTGGAGCGGGCAGCGCATCATCATCGAGGGGCAGACGTTCACGAACCAACTCGCGTCCTACGATTCGTTTCACCCCGGTTCATGGTTTGCCGAACAGCAGCTCGAGCCATATGGCGTGACGCTTGAATCGTTCACGCCGGAATACACCAAAGATGCCGTCAAGAATGTGTGGATGCCAATCGACTTCACCGCGAGCGTCTCAGTCACCGAGGGAAACGAGACGCGTGGGGCGGTGCTGAAGGTCAATGAGCCTCTGGTCGCCGGCAGTTCTCAGATGTACCTCCTTGGAAACGGGTTCGCGCCGGTAATCACCGTGCGCGACCCGGAAGGCACAGTCGTGTTTGATCAACCTGTTGCTTTCCTCAGTCAAGACTCCAACCTCACGAGCGTTGGTGTCATCAAAATTCCTGACGGCCTGTCTGAACAACTCGGCTTGCAGGGGTTCTTTTATCCGTCGGCGGTCGACCTTGAATCGGGAGCGCTATCGTCAAACAACCCCGAACCCACCAATCCGACAGTGACCTTCAACATCTACACGGGTGACCTCGGGCTCGATTCGGGGGTGACCGCCAACGTGTTTCAACTCCCCATCGAGTCACTTACCCAGATCGCGGGGCGGCACACGGGTACCGATGTCGTGTTGACCCCCGGGGACAGTTTCGATCTACCCGGTGGTCTCGGCTCGATCGAGTTCACATCGATTCGCCGATTCATTGGTGTCGAAATCCGTCACGACCCAACTCAGGTGGGTGTTGCGGTAAGCACCTTCTTTATTGTCGCTGGGTTGCTCGCGTCACTAGGAACCCGCCGCCGTCGCGTCTGGGTTCGCGTCCGCGGTTCTGCCCGCAATCGCGAAATCGAATGGGGTGGGATGTCGCGCGGGGACGACCCTCGACTCGACGTGGCCCTCAACCGTCTTGTGGACAAAACGCGCCAAACTTTGACCGATAAGGTTGCGGGAGAATGACGAACAGCCTCGAATCCATCTCTCTCATCGCCACCTATTCCGCGATGGCGGTATACACACTGGCGTTCATCCTCTTTACGGTCGACCTCGCTGGCCGAGCCGCGACCGACGGTCAGTCCCCACCGACCCGCTGGCTTCGCAGTGCGATGGCGGTTCTTGTCCTTGGGTTTGTTATTCACTTCGGCGCGGACGTGACTCGGGCAATTTCAGCTCATCGCGTGCCGTGGGCGAACATGTACGAGTTTGGCTTGACCGCGACCCTCGTTTTGGTCGGAGTGTTCCTTGGTATCAACATCTGGCGTGATGTTCGTTTCGTCGGCGCGTTCGTGTCAGGGTTTGCAATCCTTGCGCTCGGTATCGTCACCGTCAATTTCTACGTCGCCGTATCGCCGTTGCCGCCCGCGCTTCAGAACTATTGGCTCGTCATCCACGTGTGCGTCGCCGTTCTTGGCACTGGATTTTTTGCTACGGGCGCTGCGCTCTCTGCGTCGCAACTGCTCCAGCAATCGCGTGAAGAGGGCAAACTCCACACCCGATCGTGGCGCTTCCTGTCGGCGTTCCCGTCGTCCGAAACTCTCGAGGCGCTCGCGTATCGAATTCTCGTAATCGGCTTCGTTTTCTGGACCTTCACAGTAATCGCCGGCGCAATCTGGGCCGAGCGTGCGTGGGGACGCTATTGGGGTTGGGACACGAAAGAAGTCTGGTCGTTCATCATTTGGACACTCTTCGCCGGATACATCCATGCTCGCGCAACGCGCGGATGGCGCGGGCGCCCCGCGGCAATCTTGAGTCTCGTCGGGTTTGGCGCCGTGCTATTCAACTATGGAATCGTCAACATTTTCTTCAAGGGCCTGCACGCCTATTCGGGTCTCTAAAGCAACGCGAGGCATCGGGCAGCGCGATCGCGCCACCACTGTTCCCGCTGCGGGCTGACTCGGAGTTCTTCAGCGGCTTGTTCGTCAACGATTCCGGGAGCGACCCCAAACCCGATGAAATTGGTCAATGCGGGAATGATATCCCGCTCAAAAAGCTTGTTTGTCGCGATTCCGCAGTCATAGTCGAGGTGCTCAATTCGCATCGCGAGATCAACCGATGCACCGAGACCGATTGACGATTCCAACGCGCTCGAGACGACCACGGGCAGCCCGGCCTCGTCGATGAGGGTGAGCGCTCGGCGAACCCCACCCAGTGGTGCGACCTTTATGACGAGGATGTCCGCCGCCCCGGCTCGGGCAACCGCGACCGGGTCGGTAGCTTTGCGAACGCTCTCGTCAGCCGCGATTGCGATCCCTAAACCGTGAACGCGCGAGCGAATTTCATAGAGTTCGTCGATGTTCATGCAGGGCTGTTCGACGTATTCGAGGTCGTACTGTTCCAGCGCGCGAATCGCGTGTTCCGCCTCGTCGATGTTCCATCCACCATTCGCGTCGATGCGGACCCGACCAGCTGCACCGACGAAACTCCGAGCTGCGCGAACCCGAGCGATGTCATCCTCGAGGGCTTGACCGGGTTCGGCGACCTTCACCTTGACCGTGCGGAAATCACCGAATCGTTCAAGAATCATCGCAACATCGGCTGCGTCGACCGCGGGAAGAGTGGCGTTGGCTCTCACGACGTCGCGAAAAACGGGTCGCTCCGCGACGCTCGGAAGTTGGTCCCACGCTTGTTCGATCGCGCACGCCAGCCACGGGGCAGACTCGGTGTCGTCGTATTCGGTGAACGCGGCGAATTCGCCCCATCCGCCCGTCGGGGAAGCGATGAGCATCGTCTCTCGCACGTCGAGACCGCGAAACCGCCTCCGCATCGGAAGCCCCACGACCCTTACGTTCGCGAGAAGTTCGTCGACGTTGGGAAGCCTCATGACTCAAACATATCCGTGAAGTTATAGCCTGAACATATGACAAATTCGGTCAGCGACCTCTTTGATTCGACCCAGTGGACCGTTGTGCCCGGATTCGAGGACATGACCGACGTGACGTATCACCAGTCTGTTGATCAGGGAATCGCTCGAATCGCGTTCAACCGACCCGAAGTGCGCAACGCGTTCCGGCCGCACACCGTTGACGAGTTGTATCGCGCGCTCGATGACGCGCGCCTCAACCCCCGTCTCGGGGTCGTGCTGTTGACCGGTAACGGCCCGAGTGCGAAGGACGGCGGCTGGGCATTTTGTTCGGGTGGCGACCAGCGCGTGCGTGGCGCGGACGGCTATAAGTACGCAGACGGCGAAACCGCCGACACAATCGACGCGGCTCGAGGCGGACGACTCCACATTCTTGAAGTGCAGCGACTCATTCGATTCATGCCCAAGATTGTCATCGCACTCGTTCCCGGCTGGGCGGCGGGTGGGGGACACTCGCTCCACGTCGTGTGCGACCTCTCAATCGCGAGCAGTGAACACGCCCGGTTCAAGCAGACCGATGCGACGGTGGGTTCGTTCGATGCCGGCTACGGCAGCGCGTATTTCGCTCGTCAGGTCGGGCAAAAGTTCGCGCGCGAGGTGTTTTTCCTTGCCAACGAGTACGACGCTCAGCGGGCCCACGACATCGGTTCCGTGAACGCGGTCGTTGCACACAGCGAACTCGAATCGACGGGAATCGCGTGGGCGCGAAAGGTCCTCGACCAGAGTCCAACGGCGATTCGCATGCTCAAGTTCGCGTTCAACGCGGTCGACGACGGTCTTGTGGGGCAACAGCTGTTCGCGGGCGAGGCGACTCGTCTGGCCTACGGAACCGACGAAGCGGTCGAAGGCCGTGATGCCTTCCTCGAGAAGCGCAGCCCCGATTGGGGCGCATTCCCCTGGCAGATCTAACCGTGGACAAACACCTCCGCGCGGTATCGGCGTCTGATACCAACGCTGTCTGGCGCGCGCTTGTGGACGCGCTAGCAGGAGGCGACGCGCTCTGTGTAACGGACACGCCGCCCGTTCCCGTCGTCGTTTCTGACGAGTGCGCCGTCGTCGTCCTCACGAGCGGATCGACCGCGAAACCGAAACGCGTTGCCATCAGTGCCGAAGCGCTCCGCCAGTCCGCTCGCGCTACCGCAGAGGCAATCGGAACAGGCGGGTGGATGCTGGCGCTTCCTCTCGACTACATTGCTGGGCTGATGGTGTTGGTGCGCACCGCCGAGGCGGGTCGGACGCCGGTCGAATTCACGGCCACTCGGTTTGACGCCGCAGAGTTCTGCCGCGCGGTCCGAGAGCTTCCCGACGATACGTGGTTCACGGCGCTGGTCCCCGCCCAACTCGTTCGCCTGGTGGATTTCGCCGAATCAAACCCCGACGCTCGGGATGCACTTCGGCGATTCGAACGAATTCTTGTGGGAGGTCAAGCAATTCCCGACGGGATCATTGACCGCGCGACCGCACTGGGCGTTCGTGTGACAAAGACATACGGTTCAGCCGAGACGGCCGGCGGCGTCGTCTATGACGGTGTTCCTATCGGCGACACCGAGGTCCGAATCGCCCCCGACGGTCAAATTGAACTGTCCACGTCGAGCCTGGCCCTTGGTTACCTCGACGACAGTGGGATGGTCACGCCGTGGTCATTCTCGACGGAGGACGACCGCCGCTGGTGGCACACCACCGACATCGGGGCGATGCACGACGGGGTGTTGACGGTTCTCGGTCGGACAGACGACATTATTGTGACGGGTGGAATCAAGGTCTCGCTGGGCGACATCGACCGAGTTCTCGACTCCGCGGGCGTAAACGCCGTCGCCAGCTGGTTTGCCGATGACACCTGGGGTCAGGTACCTGCGCTCGTGTCGGAGACGGAACTCGACAGAGATGCCGTGCGTGAACTCATCGAACGAGAGGTCTCTCCAGAGGCCCGCCCGTATCGGTTCGTCACAGTGCTGGAGTTCCCTCGGTTGTCATCGGGCAAGATCGACCGTCGCGCTGTCCATGACTTGGTCGCGAACGTCGAATCGTAGAATTGGTGCATGGCATCTCGAACCTCGAAAAAGAAGCGTCCATCCGGTAACCGCAGCGGCCGACCGGGCACTCAGAAAATCGTTGCGCACGGCGCACAGTCCCAGCAAACGGTTCGACCCGCGCGGTTTGGAGACTGGATTTCTGCTGCACGGCCCGCTACGCTCGGGCTCGGCTTTGCGCCGGTGCTGTTGGGCTGGGGCGTTGCCATTCTGCAATTTCTTCTCGACGACATCAATCCGTGGGACGTCCTTCCACTCTCAGTCGTTGCGCTCTGTTTCGTCGTCGCTCTCGCCCTTCAAGTTGGAGTCAACTTTGCCAACGATTATTCGGACGGCATTCGCGGAACAGACACCCACCGAGTCGGTCCCACGCGCCTCACGGCATCGGGTGCCGCCCCAGCAAAGCAGGTTCGTCTCGTCGCTTTCATCTTCTTCGGAGTTGCCGTCGTCGCAGGGCTCGGCATCACCGTGCTCACGCAGATTTGGTGGCTCCCCGCCGTCGGTGCCGTCGCCATCGCGGCAGCGTGGTTCTACACGGGCGGCACAAAGCCCTATGGCTATTCGGGGTTGGGCGAACTCGTGGTTTTCATCTTCTTCGGACTCGTCGCGACCTCGGGGACAGCATTTCTGCTCGTGAAGGCGGTTTGGATTGACAGCATTCTCGCCGGTGTTGCGATGGGACTGTTCTCGATGGCGGTCTTGCACATCAACAACGTCCGCGACCGAGCGACCGACATTGCCGCTGGGAAGCGGACCCTCGCTACTCGGATGCCGCTCTGGTTGGGTCGAGTCTTTTACACACTCCTCATGGTCGCACCGTTCGGACTTCTGGTCTATTTCTCACTGATCTTGATTTCGGCGGGTTGGGGATTCTTCGCTCTATTTATCGCTGCCCCCGCATTGCTCATCACGTGGACCGCCACGAACCCGCGCGAATACGTACTCGTGCTGAAACTGACGGTGTGGACGAGCGTCGCCTACGCGGCATTGCTTGCATACGCGTTTGCCTTTTGATTAGCACTCGACGACATTGACGGCGAGACCACCCGTTGACGTTTCCTTGTACTTGTTCGACATATCAAGTCCCGTCTGACGCATTGTCTCGATGACGGTGTCGAGCGAGATCTTGTGCGAGCCATCACCGGCGAGCGCGAGGCGCACAGCGGCAACCGCCGTTCCAGCAGCGATTGCGTTGCGCTCGATGCACGGCATCTGAACGAGACCGCCGACCGGGTCGCAGGTCAAGCCAAGGTTGTGTTCCATGGCAATTTCAGCGGCGTTCTCGATCTGTTGAGGAGTTCCCCCCAAAATCGCCGCGAGTCCCGCTGCCGCCATGGAACACGCTGAACCGACCTCGCCCTGACAACCAGCCTCGGCGCCCGAGATGCTCGCGTTGCGCTTATACAGAGTTCCGATTGCTCCGGCGGTGAGCAGATAATCGCGTGCGATGCGCTCGCGAGAAACCTTCTTGAACCGTTCGGCGTAGTACCCCACAGCAGGGATGATGCCCGCTGCGCCGTTGGTGGGGGCCGTCACGACCCGCATTCCTGCCGCGTTCTCTTCATTTACGGCAATCGCGAAGGCTTGTATCCACTCGTTGCTGAGCGAACCCGGCTCGTCCGTATCTTCTTGTGATCGGAGGTGTCGAGCAAGTCCGGCGGCACGACGTGTGACGTTCAATGAGCCGGGCAAGACGCCGTCGTGCTGGAGGCCCGCCTCGATGCACGACGACATGGCCGACCAGATTTCTGCAAGGCGTGTGCCCACGACCTCGTCACCGTAAATCGCGACGGCATTGGCGTGCGCCATGTCGGCGATGCTCATGTCGGTCGAATCGCACAGGGCAATGAGTTCCTCCCCGTTGTCGAAGGGGTAGGGAAGCGTCATGTCGGTGGGTGCGGCGGGCTGGCCAATCTCGTCGTCAGACTCGACGAAGCCGCCGCCCACCGAGAAATATGTTCGAGAAAACAATTCATTGCCAATCGCGTCGAGTGCGCGATAGGTCATGGCGTTTGAATGTTGTGGAAGGCGAGTCATGGGCCGAAGTTCGATGTCGGATTCAGTGAACGGGATTGTTCGGTTTCCCACGGTCACAACCCCTGTGAGCACCGCACGGTCCATCGCAGTGATGACCGATGCTGGGTCGCAGGTCTCTGGGGCAGCGCCCTCAAGCCCGGCGATGATGGCGTTTGTCGTGCCGTGTCCAACACCCGTAGCACCCAGCGAGCCAAAGAGCGACACGCGAACACGTGCAGTCAAATCGAGTTGGCCAGTTTCGATCAGTTCCGCGACGAATCGACGGGCGGCGCGCATGGGCCCGACGGTATGCGAACTCGACGGGCCAACGCCGACGGTGAAAAGATCTAGTGCAGTGAGGATACTCACGATGTCGCTCCACTAACTGTGAGAGAAAAGGCGCCTGTGAGCCGACGAATCGACCCACAGGCGCCAGAGGTTGTTACTTGTGTTCGCCGTGAACCGCGTAGCGCTCTTCAGGAGACATTACGAGGTTGTGGCGACCGATCAGCGCGAAGTAGCCCAGGAAGAGCACGTACACGACGATGATGGCGTAAATCGCGGGGAGGAACGTCGGGTTCAACAAGAATCCGACGAACGCCAGTGCGGCGATCAATCCGGATACCGTTGCCCCACCAACACCCCACGGCGAGCGATAGGGACGCTCGAGTTCGGGGTGCTTGACGCGAAGGATGATGAACGAGATCATCTGCATGAGGTAGGCCAACATGGCTCCCCACACCGCGATGTTCAAGATGATGGCTCCCGCCACACCGCTGATGGCACCAGTCGTGTCGGTAGCTGTCAAGTAGTCGAGCAACACGAGCGCTGCGAGACCGATGATTCCACCGACGAGAAGAGCGAGCCACGGGGTCTTGTTCTTGCCCGTCACGGACAGTCCGCGGAAGTAGTAACCAGCGCGCGACAGCGAGTACATGTTGCGACCGTAGGCGAACATGATTCCCTGGAGCGACGCGAGCAGACCAATCAGCGCGAAGATGCCGAGAACGGCAGCCCAGCCATCACCGACGACGGCACGGAAGCCGTCGAGAAGAGGCTCACCGGCAGCACCCGTTGCCTCAGCACCCAGAATTCCGGTGTTGATGAACATGACGAGAAGACCAGTAACGATGAGAGTTCCACGAGCCCAGAATCCGGCACGGGGGATGTCCTTCGACGGGTTGTGGGCTTCTTCAGCAGCGAGGGGGAGTTCTTCGATTCCGAGGAACAGCCACACACCGAAGGGGATAGCGAAGAGGATACCCATGATGCCGTGAGGGAGGAACCAGCTCGAGCCAGCCGATCCGTCAGCCGGAATGTTCCAGAGCATCGACCAATCAATCTTCCCCGAAAGGAGAACCATGACCGAGAACAGCACGATAATCGCGAGCGAGATGATTGACACGATTATCGAGAACTGGAACGAGATGGCCGAACCGAGCGAGTTGAGACCGACGAACACGGCGTACAAGACGACGTACCAAATCCACATATTTCCGGTGAGGTCGAGGTTCAACAGCTCAGCAGTCACACCATTGAGGTATGCCGCTGAGAAGAACACGACCACCGCGGTCGTTGCGACGTACTCAATTGTCTCAGCGAGACCCGTGACGAATCCACCCCATGGCCCCATCGCCTTGCGAGCGAATGAGTAAGCGCCGCCCGAGTGGGGCATCGCGGACGACATTTCACCGATGGCGAACATGAGTCCGTAGTACATGACAACGAGAATGAGGAAGGCGACGAGAAGACCACCGAAGCCACCGGCTGCTACGCCGAAGTTCCAACCCGAGAAGTCACCCGAGATGACCGCCGCGATGGCGAGACCCCAAAGGCCCCAGACACCAGCAGATCGAGTGAGCTGGCGCTTCTCGAAATAGTCCTTGCTTTGCTCGGTATACGAAACTCCCGAGACTTTCAATTTGTTAGACATACGAAGTTGTAGTCCTTTCCCGTCGCGGGAACTTTCGCACCCACGACATTGTGTTGGCTAGGTAGTTGCGAGCATAGACGAAATAGCACCCCAAAATCCAACCTTTAGAAGAAAAATTTTTGCGTTGCTAATAAAGGGCGTAGACGACGATGTGTTGCTGTATCCCCGAAGATTCGCAGGTAAGTTGACAAACACACCACACGTGGTGTTTTCTAAAGGTGACAAATCCAACCTCAACGAAGAGGAGTTACTTCATGGCTCAACGCATCGGCATGCTCACTGTCCCCGAATTGCAGAAACTCGTCGACAGTGGTGAAATCGACACGGTCATCATCTCGTTCACCGACATCCAAGGGCGACTCGTCGGCAAGAGAATGTCCGCGCGACTTTTCGTGGAAGACGCAATCGAACACGGTGCGGAGTGCTGCAACTATCTTCTTGCCGTTGACGTGGAAAACAACACGGTTCCCGGGTACGAGTTTTCGTCGTGGGAAAAGGGATACAACGACATGGCGATGATTCCGGACATGTCGACGCTTCGACTTGTTCCCTGGATACCCCACACCGCGATGGTGATGGCCGACCTCCAGACGACCGACCACGAGCCTGTGCCGATTGCCCCTCGCTCTCTCCTTAAGGCACAAATCGATCGCCTCAAAAAGATGGACCTCGTCCCTTACGTCGGTACCGAGCTCGAATTCATTGTTTTCGACGATTCATTCCGTGACGCGTGGGCAAAGGGTTACGACAACCTGCGACCCTCCACCGACTACAACGTTGACTACGACTTGCTCGCGAGCAACCGAGTTGAGCCGCTGCTGCACGATATTCGCGTGAGCATGGACAAGGCGGGCATGTATTGCGAGGGCGTTAAAGGCGAGTGCAACCTTGGCCAACAAGAAATCGCGTTCCGATACGACACCGCGTTGATTACCTGCGATAACCACTCTGTGTATAAGAGCGGTGCAAAGATGATTGCGGACAACCACGGTAAGTCACTGACTTTCATGGCCAAGTTCAACGAGCGCGAGGGTAACTCGTGTCACATTCACATCTCGTTCCGCGACTCAAAAGGTAATCCCGTATTTGCCGACAAAAACGCTGAGAACGGAATGTCGGACATGTTCCGCCACTTCCTCGCCGGTCAAATTGCACTCATGCGTGAGTTCACTCTGTTGTTTGCTCCTAACATCAACTCGTACAAGCGTTTCCAGTTTGGATCGTTTGCGCCGACCGCTATCGCATGGGGTCACGACAATCGGACACTCTCGCTGCGCGTCGTCGGTCACGGTCACGGAATGCGTGTTGAGCACCGCGTTCCGGGTGGTGACGTGAACCAATATCTCGCCGTTGCCGGGCTCATTGCCGCGGGTATCCACGGAATCGAGAACAAGTTGGAACTCGAAGACCAGACACGAGGAAACGGCTACGAAGCCGACAAGCCCCACGTTCCGACTTCGCTCCGTGAAGCGGCCGATCTATTTGACAACAGCAAGGCCGCCCGCACGATTTTCGGCGACGACGTCGTCAACCACCTCGTCAACGCGGCCCGCATCGAAGTCCGCGCGTTCGACAGCGCCATCACTGATTGGGAGCGTGTTCGCGGCTTTGAGCGCCTCTAGTCAACCCGTAATCGGCATCACGACGTACCGTCAGCAAGCAAAGACGGGCGTGTGGGATGTCGATGCGGCGTTCCTGCATTCGGGTTACATCGAGAGCGTGTCACGTGCGGGAGGAATTGCGGTGTTACTTCCCCCGCAACCCGCTTCTATGGAAATCGCAGACCGAGTTCTCGACGGAATTGACGGACTCATATTCGCGGGTGGCCGGGATGTGAACCCTGAACGTTACGACCAAGAACCGGGCGACCACACCGACCAACCTGATCTTCGGCGTGACGACTGGGAGTTCACTCTCGTCAACGCTGTCCTTCGACGCGAACTTTCCGTGTTGTTTATCTGTCGAGGCGCCCAGGTTCTCAATGTGTATCGCGGAGGCACCCTGTTCCAGCACCTTCCTGATGTCATCGGAAAAAACGACTACCAGCGTGGAGAAGCCGTGCTGACCGAGATGGAGATGACGGTGTCGCCAGGTTCGACGCTCGAGTCAATCGTCGGATCATCGGTCACTGGGATGGTCTATCACCACCAAGCAATCGATGCGGTCGGCTCTGGGTTGACGGTGTCCGCTCGCACCGACGACGACGTTGTCGAAGCGATCGAGATTGATAATTACCCGTTCGGTGTCGCGGTGCAGTGGCACCCCGAAGTGACATCGGAAAAGGACGGTCGACTTTTCGACGCGCTGACCTCCGCAGCGCGAACACAGAGGAGCAAGGCATGAGTTACACGATTATCAATCCCGCCACCGGCGAAGAGATGGAGACGGTCGAACACGCGACAGTCGAAGAAACCGACGACGCGATCGCACGCGCTGGGCACGCCCAACGACAGTGGGCGGCCCTCCCTCCCGCCGAGCGTGCGGAGGCACTTCGTTCATTCGCTCGGACAGTCGAAGCCGACATCGAGAATCTCGCACAAATCGAGGTGCGCAATTCAGGACACCCCATTGGACAGGCGCGGTGGGAAGCGACGCACGTTCGCAATGTGCTCGACTATTACTCGGCCGCCCCCGAACGAATGCTGGGCAAGCAGATTCCTGTCGCGGGTGGAATAGACATCACCTTCAATGAGCCTCTCGGTGTCATCGGGATAATCACCCCGTGGAACTTCCCGATGACAATCGCGTCGTGGGGCTTCGTTCCGGCACTTGCGGCGGGAAACGCCGTCGTTCTTAAACCGGCCGAATGGACACCGCTGTCGAGCCTCCGACTGGCCGAATTGGGTCGCGACGCGGGCCTTCCCGACGGACTGTTCCAGGTTCTCGCTGGTAAGGGAAGCGTTGTCGGTGAACGTTTCATCACGAATTCCGATGTTCGCAAGATTGTGTTCACGGGGTCGACCGACGTGGGCAAGAGTGTCATGCGTGGCGCAGCTGACCAGATCAAGCGAGTGACACTTGAACTCGGTGGAAAGAGCGCAAATATTGTCTTTGCGGATGCCGATGTCGACAAGGCTGCCGCGACCGCGCCGTATTCGGTGTTCGAGAACGCCGGCCAGGATTGTTGCGCCCGGAGCCGAATACTCGTTCAGAAGTCGGTCCTCGACGAGTTCATGGAGAAGTTCGAAACCGCGGTCAAAGGAGTAGTTGTCGGAGACCCGACTAAGGATGCGACCGAGGTCGGTCCGCTTGTTCACGCGAAGCACCTCGAATCAGTAAGTGCTTACCTGGACAAAGCGGACATCGCGTTCCGCGGAAGCGCGCCGGAAGGACGCGGCAACTGGTTTGCCCCGACCGTCGCCCTGTCTCGTGGACTCGATGATCCCTGCATGACCGACGAGATTTTTGGACCGATTGTGACGGTGCATGCGTTCGAGGATGAGGCCGACGCGATTAACATCGCTAACGCGACGGAATTCGGGCTCTCGGGCTCGATTTGGACCCGTGATGTAGGGCGCGCCATCCGTGTTTCGCGCGCAGTTGAAAGCGGCAACCTCTCGGTCAACTCGCACTCGTCGGTGCGGTACAACACGCCGTTCGGCGGATTCAAGCAGTCGGGACTCGGTCGCGAGCTAGGACCTGACGCACCCCTGCACTTCACAGAAGAAAAAAACGTTTTCATCCCCGCGGACTAATCCCCAGAAAGGAACCACCATGTCCATTGAAAAAATCGATCTCACCCAACGCCTGAAAGGCAAGGTCGCCGTAATCACCGGCGGTGCGAGCGGAATCGGCCTTGCGACCGCTAAGCGAATGCGCGCCGAAGGTGCGACCATCGTCATCGCCGACATGGACCCGAAATCGGGGACCGCGGCCGCCGAGGAACTCGAGGGAACGTTCATCCAAGTGAACGTAGCCGATGAGGACCAGGTCAACCACCTGTTCGACGAGACGGTTCGCTTACACGGTCGTGTCGACATCGCGTTCAACAACGCTGGTATCTCACCGCCCGATGACGACTCGATCGAAACCACGGAACTTCCGGCGTGGCAGAAAGTTCAAGACGTGAACCTGAAGAGCGTGTACCTGTGCTGTCGCGCGGTACTGCGGCACATGACCAAGCAGGGAAGCGGGTCGATCATCAACACCGCGTCCTTCGTCGCCGTCTTGGGAAGTGCCACGAGCCAGATTTCGTACACCGCAAGTAAAGGTGGCGTTCTCGCCATGAGCCGCGAACTTGGTGTGCAGTTTGCGCGACAAGGAATCCGCGTTAACGCGCTCTGCCCCGGACCGGTCAACACGCCGTTGCTGCAGGAGTTGTTTGCCAAGGACCCGGAGCGTGCTCAGCGTCGACTCGTCCACATCCCCATCGGACGCTTCGCTCAGCCGGAAGAACTCGCGGCCGCGGTTGCCTTCCTTGCGAGTGATGACTCGTCGTTCATCACCGGATCGACATTCCTTGTTGATGGCGGAATCTCGGGCGCGTACGTCACTCCGGTCTAACCAACATGGACTTCGACTTCTCGGAGAATGAGTCTGCGGGAGCAACGGTCGGCTTCGACCGATCGTTGCTTCTCAAACCCATTCGCGGTGGGAACACCTACGAAGAGACGGTCGAACGAATTTTGCAGACAATTCGCCTCGGTCTGATTCACCCTGGCGAACAGTTACCGCCTGAGCGCGAGCTCGCCACGATGCTCGAGATTTCCAGAGACACCGTTCGGGACGCGATTGCGTCATTGTCGGAAGCGGGATATCTGTCGATTCGGCGCGGACGATACGGTGGCACGTTTGTTGCCGATACGATTCCCGCTGGTCCCATCGTCATCGGGCGTGACGGCGACGTCATCGAACGCCAACACTTCACTGTGTCGGACATCCATGACGTCCTCGTGCTGCGGGCCGTGCTTGAACCGGGAGCGGCATATCAGGCGGCGATGAGGGATCTCAGCGGCGAACTCCGAGAGCGCCTGTGGTCGGTGCACCACGCCACTGCCAGCGCGACGGTCGAGGATTATCGGCGTCTCGATTCCCGACTGCACCTTCTGATTGCCGAGATGGCGGGCTCGAATTCGCTCGTCACCCAGATTGCTCAATCGCGGGTGAGGGTCACAGAACTTCTCGACGGGATTCCACTGCTGCCGCCCAACATCGCTCACTCGAATGAACAGCATGAAACCATCGTCATGGCAATTCTTTCGGGACGTCCCGAGGACGCCGAGGCCGCCATGCGAGCGCACCTCGAGGGAACTGCGGCGTTGTTGCGGGGGTTCCTGACCTAGTTCTTTGCCGAATCAATCTGGTCATCTTCGACATCCGAATCGATGTCGGCGGCCGGTTTTTGGATACGTCGCTGAATGTCATTCGCGATGCGTTGGCGCAACTCGCTGAGTAGGAGGACAGAAAGAGCAAGCGAAATCAAGGTCGCAAAGATTGCTCCCCAAATCCAACCTGTTCCCAAAGCGAGCAGCACTACCAGTGCGACAACGAAAAACCCGAGACGGGCGAGGGTGTAGGTGATCCACGGGCTCATATCTACATCGTATGCGCCGGCGGACCGCGCCTAGAATGAAGAAATGCTCGCTCGCGCTCTCTTGTTTGGTTCTCTCGTGATTGTTGCCGTCACCATTTACGCCATCGTCGATGTTGCCGTCACTCCCGCGACAAAGATTCGCGGACTGCCGAAGCCGCTCTGGTTTGTTGTTGTTGTTGTGTTCCCACTTATCGGTGCAATCCTCTGGCTAATTGTGGGCAAGAGTCGCCGCGGCGCAACCGCACAACCAACCCCGCCGACCGACATTGTCGATCGCGGCCAAACAAGTGGTCCGTTCTCGACCGAATCAGTTGATGACCGTATCGCTCGACTCGAAGAGGAACTTCGCCGACTTGATGAGGAGGGCGAAAACCCGCCCAAGGACTCGGCGTGACGTTGAACGCGTCCGCCGTGTCCAACGCGACGAACTGGTCGCTCGCTTTCTTTCGCACACTCGTCGAGCACGGGGTGACCGACATTGTCGTGTGCCCTGGGTCGCGTTCGCAATCGTTGGCATTGCTCGCCGCCGAATTGGCCGAGCGCGGGTTGCTCACTCTTCACGTGGTGCTTGACGAACGTGCAGCCGGATTTTTGGCGTTGGGGTTGGCACTCGAATCCGGTCGTCCCGCGGTTGTCGTGACGACATCGGGAAGCAGCGTGGCTAACCTTCATCCGGCGGTCGTCGAGGCGTTTCACCAGGGCACTCCCTTGCTGCTGGTCACCGCTGACCGCCCGGCTTCAGTTCGCGCGCAGGGCGCTGGACAGACCACCTTCCACGTCGGGATGTTTGCAGCCGCAGCCCGAACAACGTTTGACGTTCCCCCCTCGGAAAGTCCTGCAGATGCCGAAATTAGTGGTGCGACCGTTGCCTTCGACGCTCTGACTATCGCCCTTCGCGAACGTGGACCAGTACACGTAAACCCACAGTTCATCGAGCCACTCTCATCCGAAGCCCCGAATAGCTACCTCGAGTCAATCCATCCTGGTGAACTTCCCATCATCGAACGAGAATCGGTATCGGTGACAATTGAGGCCACGGTCGGGGTTGTCGTTGTCGCGGGACTCGGTGCTGGGGTTCGAGCCGAAGAGTGGGCGCGGGAGCTGGGGGCCCCTCTGTTTGCCGAAATCGAGAGCGGGTCGCACTTCGGGCCGCACTTGGTGACGGACTATCGAAATATCGCAGTGAACCCAGAATTCGCTGACGCCGTCCACACGGTGGTCGTCGTGGGACGACCCACCCTCTCGAACGTCATCGACCAGTTGTGCACAAGGGACGGAGTCGCCGTGACGGTCGTGCAGGTGGGCGAAGGCGTCCCTTATCGACCGACTGAACGATCGCGTCTTGTTGACGAGATCGTCGTGGCCGGATCGGGTGACGACATCTCCCGTGAGTGGGGACTCGCGTGGGCAAGGCGATCGCGAATAGCGCTTGATGCTCAAGTGACAGAGCCAGCGGCGGATGTAGACGGTAGTCTCGCCGACAATCACGCAGCCCGGTCAGCCTTCGCGAGGCGGGAAATGGAAATTCAGCGTGAGCCCGTGACGAGCGACATGATCGTGCGATTAGTGTGGGATGCCACGTGGCCACACGATCGGCTGGTTTTCGGAGCGTCGTCCATCATTCGAATCGCTGACTCGATTGTGCCAGGGAAGCCGATTCGGGTTCATTCCAACCGCGGTCTTGCCGGAATTGACGGAACGATTGCGACCGCGCAGGGAATTGCGTCGGCCTCGCGCCGTCCCGATGCGCCAGCCGGCGTCACGCGTCTCGTTCTCGGTGATCTCGCCGCCGCCTACGATTCAAGTTCCCTCGCGTTGATTACGGGTCCGATACAGATCATTGTCTGTAACAACAACGGCGGTCGAATTTTTGAGGGGCTTGACGTCAAGGCGACCGCAAATCCCGCACACTTTGAGTCCGTCATGCTCACACCTCAACACGTCAACTTCGAGGCACTTGCCGAGGCTTACGGTATCGCGTATCGACGTGTTGAAACGCGGGGACAGCTGACGTCAGCTTTGACGGAAACCGCTGAGCCGATCCTTATTGAAGCGCCGCTTCACCACGGCTAAAGAGTTAGCGCTTCGCGAATCGGCCGGAACTTGAGTTCGGTTTCGTCGTACTCCGACTCTGGGTCAGACCCAACAACGATTCCTGCACCAGCGTGCGCGACGATGTCTGTTTCGCGCCATTGCGCGCACCGAAGCGCAATCGCCCATTCCCCGTTTCCTGCTCCGTCCACCCAGCCAACTGGGCCGGCGTAGCGCCCGCGCGGGATTGCCTCGATGTCCGCGATGGTCGCCAGCGCGCGGTCGGTTGGGACGCCGGCAACGGCAGCTGTGGGGTGCAACGAGTCGATGATGTCGAGCACCGACGTTCGGGTCCGCAGGACACCTTCGATATCGCTGGCAAGATGCCAAACATTCGACAGTCGCAGTGTGAACGGGGTTGACGCGCCGACAATCGACCGGCAGTGCGGAGCGAGGGCCGTGAGAACCGATTGCATCGCGTACTCGTGTTCGTCCCGATCTTTGGGGCTGTCCGCCAAGCGTGATTCAGCGCTGGCATCGGATTGAGGGTCGCTGCCGCGCGCGGCACTCCCCGCGAGCACCCGAGTCTGGACACGTCGATCCTGAACCCGAACAAGTGTCTCGGGTGACGCTCCCCACAAACCTTCGACCGCAAAAATATGGCAGTCCGGGTAACCCGACGCGAGTTTGACCAACGGTGCGCGTTCGTCACCTGTCGTGACGACGTGTCCCGTAATCGCCCGCGCAACAACAACTTTTCCGAAATCGGAACCCAAACGTCCCAGCGCCGATCGAACTCGATCGCGGTAGACCGAGTCGATGTGGGGCCAATCGACGACGGGGACGGGCCCAATGGACCGACGGGTGTTTTCGGGCACCGTATTGTTGTCGCCCACTGTCACGGTCGTCACTTCATGCCCCCGTCGAATGATGGTCACGCGGGGAAAAATCAGAAAAGCCTCGCCGTTCGGATCGAACGATCCGCTACCAATCGCGTGGAGGTAGGGGCGCATCGCGGGCGGTGCGACCGCCACCGCGGCTTCCCAGAATCTGGCCAGCGTTGCAAATTGATTCGGCCCACTCGCGGACCATCGAGCGTGCACACCGATACCGACAATCTCTCGGTCTCCGCTGCGGAAATACAGAGGTCGAGTCGGGTTTGCGTAGTCGAGTATCGACTCAAGGCGAGCCGATCGAACGACATCCCGTGAGAAGGTCTCGGGGTTGGCGCTGCTCACTCGTTAAGGCTACCGACGCACGGGTAGAGTTGATAATCGTGACGAGTGCTGACCTGGGTAAAGACCCCATCAAAGTCGCGGCGAT
>Ga0214921_10000993_pt1 | contig 49505 bp, 29 predicted proteins | sample LL1505_MetaG_FD_177992 | JGI IMG/M metagenome (GOLD analysis project Ga0214921, IMG submission 177992) | Freshwater microbial communities from Lake Lanier, Atlanta, Georgia, United States - LL-1505 | ecosystem: Environmental > Aquatic > Freshwater > Lake | place: USA: Georgia | collected... | reverse complement strand
GTTCCGTCCAGGCTGGCACAGATTTGCCAATCGCGAACATTAGATAAAATATCACGATATAGATTACTACCCCGAAAATCAACGCGACTAAGATTGGTGTTATACCTTGCATATACCTTGCCTCCATCATTTAATTCAATTATGCGTTTCATGTAGCGCCAATGTTGTTCATACATTAGGGGCTCGCCACCAACCCAGTAAATTTCTTCTATTCGGTGTTGTTCCACAGCTTCGGCAAACTCTGCTTCGATTTGTTGATCTTGAAACTGTGTTATTTGCTGTTTTATTTCTGGCAGCATCCAAGCATTTTTTGTATTGCTCCAGTCTATCATGTTGTTCTGTCGTTGTTCACTTTCCCAAGATGAACTCAACATGTCACCGCATGTTCTGCATTTAAAATTGCAGAGATTGCTGAATCGATAATCCCAGCTCACTGGCTTCATGGTGGTGTGCCCATCACTGGATGTTGTTTCAAACACCTCGGGCAGTTTGTGTTTGAATAAGTGCCAAAAATAGTCTCGATAAACCGATGTGTTCAGCAATTTACTGTTGCATACATCACACTCAGGCAAGGTTTCCCCAGCCATCATTCGTCGACGAACTCCTCGCATGTGATCATTGTTCCAGTGATCTTCTAGCTTGACAGGAATGTATTTGCCAGTGCCCGCTGATGTATCTATGTATTGTTTAAAATTGTTGGCTGGCTCTCTACTAGCACAACACATCCTGCGCTCGGTCTGGGGACTTAGGTATGTGTGTGTCCAAGGCGCCAGGCACAATGATTCAGGTTTCTGCATATTCTATTAGAGGGTCTATTATTTCTTGTTTAATTTTATTTACAATTAAAGATTTGTTAAAAAAATGATTGTAATTGTGCTGAATCTTATCTAGTGTGAGTCTATCGTATGATACTTGTTTAAAGTTATCAACATTGTCTAGCATGGCTGTTACCTTGGTATCAATGTCTGTTAACTGATCATATGACTCGTCAAACAGATTTTCGTAAGTTACAAATCCGTTATCTTTAAGACTTGTTAATATATTAGGAGGCCCGTATACCAAAAACGGATGTTGAAGTGCTATGGGTTTATATGTTTTTTCAGATATAAACACTGTGCCAGTTGCAGATGCTCTAACTTTTGTTTCGACCACCAGACTAAAATAGGTAGAATCATACCAGGTTGGATTAAAATAGCGTTGCCAATTTAGTCCAGTTTTGTTGTCTCCTTGCAACTCACTGTTGTAACTGTAGATAAACTGGTCGAGTCGACTGCTTAACTTGTTTACTAAAAGATCTCTATAAGATTTTTTTTGATTAATTGGCATAAATGCTAATTTAGAATAATTCCTATTGGGTGCGTATGTGTTATACCCTAAACTTTGATACCAAAGAGATTCATTATACCAATACCAGTTTTTATTGTATAGTGTGTAAAAATCAGTGGTAACTTTTTCTATGTCCCACAAATTATCAACTATGACTTTATGGCCAGATTTATGTAACATCTTGGCCCAAGTTTTATCAAAAGATTGCCCAGTAACAAATAATGTCTTATTGGGGTAATTAACAGATTCGTCAAAAATAGTTATGTTGAAATACAGATTAAACAACGGGCGGAGATATGCTATCTTAAAGCTAGTATATTCTTTAGGATGCAATACCAGGTTTATTTTATTCATCGGGCCTAGTCAATTCTAACATAGTCAATTACTTGAGCAAACTCCGGTTCCACCTGGGCCAGGTCTTGACCCCGGCGTTGGTCCAAGTTCTTTATTTCTCTCAGCATTTGCGCACCGTCTGTGTCAGGACCATTCATCATGAAATCAATTATACTATCAAATTCAGTTTGATATTTTACAGGTATTTCGGCCTGACGCAAATGATCAGCAATGGCCGTTTTGGCTTTGGTTGGCAAGTTGGCAATGCTGAAATACCATGCATCGTGCATCATGTTCCAGTACACAAAATCAAATTGTTGTTCCACAATCCAGCGAGCCAGTTCATCAATGTAACGCACATTGAATATGTTCACTGTGCTACAGCATTGTAATTGAATATTGGGATAGTCTTCCCGGAGTAAACGGAAACGATCAATATTAAAGACTACTTCGCTCCACACAGCATTTGAACGCTGATATTCAAATCTTTCTCGTAAGTCATCAATCGAAAACGCAATTTCCACTGTTTTAAAGTGCTTCCAAATAGCTTCTGCTTTTTCGGGGAAGTGTGTGCCATTTGTGTTGTAGTGGATTTCAACTTGATGAGCAATGCCACGATCAACAATGCCTTGCAACATGTCAAAGTGTTGATCAATCATGAATGGCTCTCCGCCAGTGAATTCAATATAGCGTATGTCATTCAAACACTGATCAATTTCGTTCCAGAAACTTTCATTTTCTCTGGGCCATGCTCCGGCCTTTAACATTTGATAGGGAAATGATTGTTTTTGCTTTTCCCGTGGTAACTGATTAATTTCTTCTGTGGCAAATTGACTCGAACTCCATGAACCGCAAATACGACATTTTAAGTTGCAGATATTGCCCAGCTTTAGATCTAAAAACATCAAAGGTTTAGCGTCTGCTGTCCAATCTGATGTAATACCCATGTGCTTCATTCGTTCCAGGGTGTGCATGCGCTTTGATGTGCGGCCTGAACGTTCTTCATTCCAGCATTTACGGCACGTTTGTGGTTGTTTGCCTGCAAGAAACTGTTCACGTAGGCCACGCATGCTGGCGCTGTTTTGTATGTCAGCAAAGTCAGCAGTGAGTAAACTGAACTTGTTGCCGGTGTCATCCACTAGCTCATCGTCAGCTAAACAACAAGGACGCACAGTGCCAATGGGACTGGCCTCTAGGCTAACCCAGGGTAGTACGCAAAATTTATCGTGTGGTATGTTCATGTTAGGTCCTTTTTCAATCCTAGATCCTCTATCAATATGCTGCCTTCAGAATCGCCAATGCTGTCTAACAGGCGCATAACCTCAGGGTAAAGAGGGTGATTGGCGTTGTAGACGTTGCGTCTATCCAGTTCTTCAATGGGCCAGGTATTCCAGTTCCACATGCGTTGAAAGTTTATTTGCTTAATGCCCAATTCATTACACAGTGTTCTAAACTGTGGTATTTCTTGATAGTTGTCTAATTGTACTACAAAATCGGCTTTGACACGAACTTTAAGGCCTTGCTGTTTGATTTGATCTTGTACCCAACGCACATTTTCCAGCAACAAGTCCCACTGCCCATTTACACGCACACGACTGTATGTTTCAGCAGTGGCAGCATCAAAACTGATGCGTAGTTCATTAATAAATGGCAGTAGTTTTGTCACCAATTCCTGTTTCTTTTTCAGATAACTACCATTGGTTTGAATAACGTGTCGAATGTTTCTCCGACCAGTGGCAATGATATAGTCCATGAGATCAAGATAAACTTCACTGATAAAGGGTTCGCCGCCTGCCCAACGTATCTCAATAGGTTGAGTGCCAATGTTGTCAATAATCAAATGCTTGATCTTTTCAGCAATGTTGTCATTATTGGCTCGAAATTCAGGATGCTTGTTATAATTGATCACATTAAACCGGCAGCTGGGGCAACGTAAATTGCAAGTGGGATCAAAATCAAATATGATATTCCTGGGTATTTGTGTCACACAAGTGTCATTTCCAGTCACCGGGGCTAGTGCATCAAAGTCAGCAATGTCAGCAATGTCCTCTGGGGCTTGTTGATAAAGTTTTTTATCATAATGATCAAAGAATCTACACAGTGTGTTGTTGCAATAATAATATCTACCTTGTAATATTTCATTACGTATGCTTTGTGCCGATGGGCTATTGAGTATGTCAGTATAAATGTCATCTGCTGTCAGCACATTACCCACTGACACAGGTATCCAAGCCGGACTCATACAAATAGTCACGGTACCTTCACTACCCACACTCATGGTTTCCCAGGGAACAGTACAGTGTGTGTCACCCTGGAATCGTTTGTCAAAAAATACTTGCCGTTGACCTGCCTGGTTCCCGGCTGTGGCTTCTAGGCCTTTTTCTATCAATCTTTGATAGCTGTCTTGACAACGTTGCACAAATTCTGATATTTGCTGAGCTACTTCAATGTTGTCCACTGTGGCGCCACTAACAAATTCTAGATAATTGGGCCAGCCTACTTGTTGGCTCCTGCGATAATGTTGCTCGCTGACGATCTTTTTTAAATTACTCATTCTAATGCCTTTAATTCTGGTAAAACTTCACGCCAACCTTCTCCACGCATGGAATCGAGTTCATGTGTTTTGCGCCAAAATGTATCAATCAAATGAGTGTTGTCTGTGGCCATCATGAACTGTATTGCAGACTCAAATCCCTGTGTGGCACGTTGCAATGGATCTTTTCCCTGTAGCCAATTGTCTATGTGATCTCTATAACGATTTTGCAATTGTGTTTTGTATTCTGCAGGTGCAATGTCTATTCTATAATGCAAGGGATCTTGTAGTATGTTTACATTTAAATCCTGCGCACGAATTAAACCAGCCTTAACCCATTCTTTATGAAAGTCGGGCAAATGCCAGGCATTTAATATACTGAGTGTGGGGCTGATATAAAAATCAACCTGGGGACAAATACGCAACATATCTTCACGGTTCTGTACAACATCTGCCCACTTGGTACCTTTACGTATGTATTCTGCCGACTTGCCTGACCCGTCTAAACTTGCTCCCACAGCAACAGAATCAAATTCTTTCCAATACTCAAATACACTGCGACCTTTTAAATCAGTATGTGTAAAATTTGTGTTATAGATCAATCGGACATCACGGCGTCCACGTTTTAGCAATTCTTCTAGAATATTGTAGTGCTCTTCCATTAATAATGGCTCACCCCCGGCAAAATATACTTGTTCAACATAATCCAAATGCGGCTCTAACTGCGTCCACATGTCTGTTTCTGTGCGTCCAGCATAGTTTAGCACAGTATTTTGATTTTTCCACTCAGGGCCTGCTAATCGAGCTTGGTCTTGATACCACTGACTACTGAAGATATGCCCACAGCTACGGCATTTTAGGTTGCATAAGTTTGAGAAACGAATGTCCCAATAGGTCATTTCAAACGGATTTGCCTCTAGCTTTTTGACATGGTGCCCGTGATGCTTGTTGGCACTACGACGCCCGCTAAAAAATCCCGACTCTTCTTGCTCATAACAGCGTGTACAAGCGGCATGTGGGGTCTCACTCAGCATGTCTGCACGAAGTTTCTGCATGGGTTTGTCACGCCAGATTTCCGCCAGTGTGTTGGTTCTGCAATTACCCACAACACCTGGTTTCATTTCAGCATGACAACAAGGATATGCTTCGCCTGTGGGATAAGCATGTAAATGTATCCAAGGGTAAATGCAAAAGGTCTTGGAATCTTTTAATAAGAATTCTTCACGCTCTGTAAGAGCCACGGGCTTCACCAAGTCTGTGGAGTTATACTGGTAGGTCATAAAACTCTTTTAATTTAGGAAATGTTGCTACAAAGTCTTTTTTTCTGCGTTGATCGTATTGACGATAAAATGCACGGAAATCATTATGTAACTTTGGCATATCAAATGCGTCAGAGTGCGGTGTCTTGACTACATCTAGGTAATCAATTAATCTCTGTGTGTGATTTATCTCATGTTCATGCAACCAAGGATTGGCGCGATTCTTGTATGCCCATTCAGCTAACACATTTTTATATTGTGTTCGTAGTTCATCTGGCAGCACAAGTGCGCTCTGGAAGCTGGGGAAACGCAAGATGTTTAATGTAAAATTAACTTTTTGGCGCCCGTACAATTGTTTTAAATCTATCAGTCGACTCAATAAATCAGGCAGGGTGTCTAAACAAAGAGCATTTATTGTGCACATCACATGCACAGCTTTTACTGTGTTGCTCTTTAACAGTGTGTGTACATTGTCCAACCATTGTTGATAATCCAATCCGTCACGTATGTACTCAGCTTGTGAACCAATGGCTTCCATACTGGTGTACAGTTCTACGTGAGGTAGCGGCCGTATGGCTTCAATAAACTCGTTGAGCTTTTCAGTGTCAAAGCCCAGATTTGAGTTAATGGCTAGTTTGGTGGTACTTTTGCCTTGATTTTCTTTGAACCAGTCAATCAGTTTCCATGTATAGCCACTCATCAGTGGCTCGCCGCCGGTTATTCTAAGTTCTTGCAGTGTCCGGTGGAGGTCGGTTTCCCACCACTCAAAGAACGCATCCACGTAGGGATTTCTTTCTCCGAATCGGTAAAGTTGAGCGGAAGCGTGATCATGAGTAAAGTGATTCCTACCATCACTAACCAGGCCCTGGTAAGCTCCGTTGTTTCGTATATCTTTAACCCATGTGCTACTAAAAGCAGGATTGCAGTAGCTACAAGCAAACTGGCAAGTGCGATCAAAAGCAATCTCCAAGGTACGGAGGTTAACATCTTCGGTATAAGGTGTTTGATATGCTTCATTAAGAGCCTTTATGGGATATATTTTGCTTTTATACACACGATCACTCACAGCGTCACGACCCATGTCTTCAATTTTCCAGCAGTATTCGCAACCAGCTGGGCGTTCACCTGCTAACATTTTTGCACGATCCGCTTTCTTTTGATCAGTATTGTGCAACAGCCTAGGGTTAGCACCGACTTTATCTTTGTCGACTAAATGGGCCGGAGGATGATGGCAACTTGTAGTCATGCCACTACCCAACCAGATGGTTGCATTGTACCATTTGGCCGCACAAAAACTGCCACTGAGTGGATCTAATACTTGTTGACGAAATTCTAAATCATTCAAAGTGTTGGTCTTTTAAAAATTGAAAGAAACGATCGGGGAATTCTTTCTGAACTTGGGGTCGCAGTTCTGCGAGATGTTGTTGGTTATATTTACATACATTATAACACTCTTTGAGAAAACTTGCAAGGTCTTGCTGGCATAGATCCCGAACTACTTGGGTGATTCGTTCCAATCGGTCCTGAGTATTTTCAATACTATCAAAACTTTCATCAATCACGTGCCCAAATGTTTGAAATCCTAAATTGCGTATGTCTCTGTAATACCCTTGATTTGATGCAACAATCCACGGATGCCCCATGGCAATAGGCTTCCAAATTTTTTCTGTTCTAAAACTATAAGGATATTCAAACACAGTTTCAGTTACCAAACTAAAGTAAGTGTCAATATAAGGTTCAGATTTAAGATATATGTCTCCCCAACTATTTTTAAACAAATGCATTTTAATAAATGCATTGCTACCCTTGGGGTCAACAGTGATACGGTCTTGAAAATTATCAAATTCGTATTCAATTGGCAAATATTTTATTTCATTTGGACGGCCAAGTAAATCTTCTTGATGGTGCATGCATGTAATGTTACGTGACAGTCCGGTGGTAAGATCTAACCAAGTCCAGAGACTTTGATCCAATAGTCCAGATATTCGTAATTGTTCTAGCAAATATTTTCTATGCGGCCTTGTACGACCGTTTAGAAATAAAAATTTATAAGGTTTATTTGTTTTATTATAAATTTCATTTGATCTAGAAATAGCCAATATATTTTCATTGTAATCTAATACTTTGGGTAAAAAACTATCATACTTTAAGCACGGCCATCTATCGTCCATATCTCCGCCGCCAACTAATATAATGCTATTATCTAATACTAGATCAGAAATACCATACAGATAACAATGACTTTTTAATGTTTCAGATCCTTCTGAAGGACTGCTAAACACAACTTTTATTTTGGCACTGTCAATTAGTGTGCGTAATAAGTTACCATATAATCGAATCTGCTCTCTGCCAATAACATACACAGCATTGGGCACTACTTGACCTTTTTGGATATGCTCATTTAAATTCCAAAATACATCATCAGTGCGATCCTTGATCATACTGTAAATTTCACTGTGGGTATCTACGATTAATTTACGATTGCCGAGCATGGTACTCACATTCAGCCCACCAGGACTTCATTTCAGGAAAAGTTTGCAAAAAGTCTGTACCTCGTCTACGATCGTGTTCGCTAAAGAAACGATAAAAATCAGCTTGCTTTTGAGTGTTGTCTTTGTTTTGGCCTTCACGCATCCAAGCAACGTCTCTGCGCAGGCGTTGGACTTCGTAGTCCTTGAATCCATGAAAAGGATCACTAGCAGTTTCCAAATTAGCTTCCATGAAGTCAGCCGTTTTCTCCAGTTGGTAAGCATAGCTTTCGGGCAAAATTTGCAGACTTTGCCAATCAGGTGTACGCAACACTGGTGTATCAAACCAAACACGTTGATATGTTTTGCTAAATGTTTTTCTTAGTTGCAAGATCCATTCCATCAGACTTTGTAGGCCGGTCACAGAAAGATTGTTCATTGTGACAATGAAGGTGAGACTGTTTCTAGCAGGAACTTCATCTAAGTAGCGCAGTACATTGTCAATCAGCCTGGCGCTATCAAGTCCGTGTCGTATGTACTCGGCTTGTAAGAAGTTACCAGTATCTAGACTCACATATTGCATAAAGTGTTCTATGTTGGTATTACATAGTTGTTTGACATAGCCTATGTATTTTTCAAACAATGCATCTTCCACGCTAAAGTTACTAGTGACATTTAAATGTAAATCTGGCTTAGGCATAGCCAACACATAATCAAACACCTTGTAAGTGTTCCGGTCCATTAGAGGCTCGCCACCAGTCATGCGAAAATGTTTTAATTTGGGATACAAAGTTGGCCACCATTCCCAAAATGCATCTACGTAAGGGTTAGCAACCCGATTAGGAATAGGTCTGCGATCACCGCTGAAATGATCAGGAGCATTATGAGGGCGACTGGTGGGGTAGGCTCCGTGTCTTTCCATTTCATCTTGCCAACTTGAACTAAATTGAGGTGAGCAATAACTACATTTAAGATTACAAGCATGATTAAAATTAACTTCCACGTAACTGGGGATAACGTCATCTTCTTCTCCTGTTGAATTTTTTATTTTATCTAGGTCTACAGCGGCCCAAGGTTCGCCACTACGATAATGTCGATCACTCATTTCACCTAGATCTTCCATGTTCCAACAATACTGACATTCACTGGGTCTAACACCATTTAACATCAATGCTCGTTGTGCCTTTTTATGTGGGGTATTATGCAATGCCCCAGGATTCTTGCCAATCTCTTCAATGGGAATTTTGTGCAAGGGAGGGTGATAACATGAATTATTCAATCCGGTTGGCAAATGAAGGCTGACTTGTTTCCATTTTGCCAGACATAATGCAGGACCCAACGTATTCTTCATCCCCTCGGCCGCAGTTAAAAAATCAGATTTATTTGTCATTAAACACTCGATTAAAATCTGAGTCAGATAAACTAAACAACAAGTTATAATTGTGTGTTAGTATTGGTAACATCTCATTGTACATTATTTTTAAATCATCAACAGCAAATTTACTTAGATGGTCAACTAAATTACAAATTATCGGTACTTGCTGATCCTCAGGGACTTCACTATATCCTTCATCCCACCAATTACTGAATGTTTTAAACCCTAGCTGTTGTAAGTTGCTAATAAAATTTTGAGGCCCTTGTATGATAAATGGTGTTTTCATTAACATTGGTCTCCAGATTTTTTCATCAACATAAAATAAATTACCAGTATAATGTGTATTGCATGCCAATTCAACGAAAAAATCTGGATATACCTTGGTAATGTTTAATGTTGCCGGACAAAGAATCGGATAGCTATCTATTTTTTCTACCTGGATTGGACTTTGAAAAATTAAATCAATTGCTTGATCAACTTTGTCCTTTGAGTGCCCAGCATGTATCATATCCTCTACTCCCAAGTGTGGTCGATGATATGTTTCTGTGCGATTGCAATGGTAAGTGTTGATTAATTTATTTTTATGATTTTTATAAAGATAACTGGATAATTCTAATCTATATTGATTTCCGTGACTAATAAAATTACCAAAATGTTTAAACCCTGTATCAAAGGTCTTGGTACTGTCTAATATTTCATTGGCATGCTCTCGTGCGGCTTCTAGCTCGTACATTTGATGTTGTCGAATAATTTTATATTCGGCATGATGCTCTATTAGATTGGCAGTAAATATTTCAACAAGGCTTTTGGGGAAATTGAATCGATTACACAATTTATCCAGCAATGAATACAGGCCCATTGTTGTCAAGCACGGACCTTCGCCCATCATCCCAATCCTTACCAACAAGTTGGGTTGTGTAATCATGTGATGACTGAGTTCAATAATTAAATTATCTAAATCTAATATTTGCGTATCAACTGTTTGAACTCTTATAATTTTTTTCATTTGTTTTTAAAAACTGTGAATGATGGTAAATGTGGATAATTTTGATGTCCTTGCTTGACTGGTGATCGTTCAATTGCTTGATTTAATTTTTCTAACCCAAGTTGGGCAGTCTCAATAGTCATGTAGTAATGGTATCCAATAGTTGTTATATCTTGCATCTTCCAGGGCGTATCATCAGTACGACCATCAAAGCGCATTTTAGATAATTGCTCGTATTGTTCTTTGTTATCTAACAATATCATGCCGCCTCGACCCAAGTTTAAATGCTTTCTATATTGAAAACTTAAACACATTAATGATCCAGGAACATAACCGTCACGCTTCCAGTGTACTGCGGCATCAATGATGTTTGTATTTCCAATGTAATAATAGTCGTGCCAGTCTTCCTCAACAAACGCCCATTCCAAATTTAGCTTTTCAAATGTCATTGGAATTGACAAATAAGTGTTACTAGTGCAAGTAACTGCTGTTGGGTTTAGCATTCTTAGGCATAACTCAATTGCATGTGTACAGCAATCCACAGCTACTGCATATTTTGCTCCATAAAATTCGGCTATTCTTTTTTCAAATAATTCAACTGTGTTAGACATTGGTATATTCCCAGTCAAGTGTGGTTTCTAGCGGCCAGTGTAGACTGCGCCAGGTGGTGACTACTTTAGTAATTAGTGCTTTATCAACTGTGACCGGCAAAGCATTGGCAATTTCATCTGTGCTACCTGATAAAATAGTTTCAAGGTCTATTTTATTTTGAATTATTTTATCCAGGTGATGTTGTCTATCTCTAATTATCTCACGCATATTATCTATGTTAAGACGATAATATGCATCGTGACCATTAATTCTTATAAATTCATCACGCTCCTGTTCTGGGCTATTGTTGAACGAAAAATTATGTAATTGTTCCACAGATTTTTTTTCACAATAACTCCTTACCTGCCACTCAAGCCCAAAGTCTGTGACTGGTCGAATATACAATGTAGTAAAATTGTCAACGAATTCGCCGACTTTGTTCAATTGATAGAAAGCTGAGTGATTTAAAAAAACAACTGGCAAATCTTTTTTGATAAAATGTTTATTAAATGTTGAGTAATCCAAGTCATATGATAGGTCAATCCCATAGTAGTGCTTCCAAACTCTCAACTGAGATTCTTTGTGTAACCACTGTGTAAAACTAGTATCTGCGGTGTATTGATTTAATATGGTTGTATTTTTATCTTTGGGTATCGGCCAGTCCACTTCTGAACTTAACCAAAGTAAATTCTTAATTAAATTACCGGCGGCACCTAGGTCAGCAATTATTAAAATATTTTTTACCATCCTTCGTGCTTTCTAATAACATCTATTTCACGAACCATGACACCTTGATTGTGCCAGTTGCCACGATAGTGATGTTTAAAAAATTCACTCTCCTTGGGCAGTAAAATATTCATTGGCAAATCCAGTTGTGTTTGTAATTGGGTTTGATACTGGACAATTAATTCGCCGGGATCTATGCCGTTAATTGAATCCCAAATTTGTTCTAAGTTATCAAAACTTTGCACTTCTCGATAATCCCAGTCAGTGAGCATTGTCTTGTATGTGCCCATCCTTGCACCAGCAATGGCCCAGGCTCCCTGATCAACATCTAGGCCTACATTGTGCCAAATTGTCAAGTGGTCCAGGTTACGCTGGTGTACGCGATCTCGAAATTCGCCCAGGCTGGGACGCCGACCACGATCCAGGCACATTTTGACACCTTCACGAAATCCTGCACGCCAGGCCTGTTTGGGACTACCATTGGGGTAGGTAGTTGAGTAACAGTCATGCATACTCCAATACAAGGGATCAAAACAAAACTCTACTTCAGTTTCAGTACGACCATCTGTGGCTTCATGTGTGCGCATATTCCACACATGCTCTCGAGTCCACGAACTTAGACCTCCATTACCATACATCAAGCCATTGACATGATTGCGGGCACGCCAACGAAACACAGCTTTGAGATAGTCTGGATTTTCAAGTTCAAGCGTGAGATTAAAAAATTTAGCATCAGGCAGGTTATCCCCGTCTATCAGAATGAATCTTTCAGTTTCGCTGGCATCGGCAGCGGCCTTATGCGCGGCGTCACTGCCTTTGACTCCATTGACACGTTTTGCCCATGGGACCATGTTGCGAATTTTAACCCAGAATTCTTCTTGCTGTGGTTCATCGTAGGTGAGATAAATGCAGTCTAGGTCTGCTATGTCAATATTTGTCATGTGTTAAACACCATAATTTATGTGGTTGATCATTGTTTACTATCACAGTGATATCATTGGGGTGACATGCTGTACCAGTATCATTGTTGGGTTTTAATTTAGATAGTCGGGTAACCACAATTTTGTGAATTTTTTTATCTTTTACAACAACATTCATGTCTGCAGATAAAAATTCATCAGCAGTGATGTCTATATAATTACCAGACAAATCTTCTACGCTGTAAGTTATTGGTTCGCCATCACCATTGTGGTACAATTTGTAAGTTGTGGGTATTGTGTCTGGCCATTGATAATTTTGCCAAAAGTCTAGAAAAATTGTTGTGTTGTCAGTCATGCTTGCACCATTCCTTGACTTGATAATGTACCAACCCCCATTGAGCAACTGTGTTGATTCTTAGATTACCTTGATGTATTTCCCATACTAACTCCTTGGTCCAGTTTTCAGTTTGTGTTCCTATGATGTGCTTTTTCATGTGTACTATGTTTGGGCCGACACCGGGTGGCAAACACACTTGATCCACTCCCAGTATTGTTGCTACCATTGCATACACAACATCGGTGGTGGGCATGGGGTCGGGGAATTTTAGCAAGGTTTTGTACTGTTCCCAATTTTCAAATATTTGTCTAACCCAGGTAAAAAATGTTTTGGCAACTTCGCTTCTACGCCAATAGGTTATTGCATTGTACACATCTGGTAGATTGCTTTGATCAAACAATTTACGATAATGTCTGGACTTGGATGGTTGATCATATAAATCTCTACATCCTTGACTGATGACAACATCTCGATTTTCAAACAAGGTCCAGTGGTGGTCAATGGGACTGGAACAAAACATGTCAGCCTCAAGCTTGATTGTTTGTCGATACGGGCTGGCGTAGAACACTTGCCAGTCGTTGGCTTGGCCACCTTTGTCACCATACGGCAAATCATCCAGGGTCATGATTGTGATGTTGGCACTGGGATGCCAGTGCAGTATGCTGTGTTTTAGGCGTTCAGCACATGCAACATAATCAATGGTGTCTGTGTTAATGGCTGGTATTAAATAGCCCCGCTCTGCGATCAGCTTCAATTATACCTCCTAGTTGTTTTTTGCCCATGGCATGAAAATCACAGTCAACTAATTGACCTCGTTTTGTTTTACCCGATATATCCTGCCAAGTGATGTTGAACTCATTGTGTTGATCACCTGGTGCTAACTGAACTTCGGGGGTCAGCGTCAATATACTGCCAGCAATATCAGTGGTAATCAGTGTGTGTCCGCTGACCAGCCCAAGACTGATACTCAATGCATAGTCGTTGCGATATTGACTTTGTGCAATTCCATACAGATTACGGTAATGTTGCCAATTATTTCTAATCATGGTCATTGAATTAAAAATATGTTGGGCTATTGGTGATTTTTGAAACATCATCACTGTGGCCCACCACATGGGAAAATCACATGTGCCAAAATAATTCAAATCCCAATTGTCAACGGATCTAATATCCCGGGCATGACGATGACACATAAAGTCTTTGTTGCATTTCAACACTGACGATAAGCTGGCGCTGTTGACCACATAATCGGCATCCAACACCAGAGTTTTATCCCAAGGCGTCAGCTGGTATGCATCAACTCTATTGGCATTATACCAAGGCACCGACTTGTCCAAGTCAGTGAAATATCTATGGTGTCCGTCCCAGGTTACATCTGTGTTGATCACTTGGTCAAACGATGCGTATTGCGTTGCAGTTGTTGAGTCGGTGACCACTGCCACCGGAATATTTAAATATTTTTTAATCCTGTGAGCTGACCAGGCTGCCATTTCAACATAATCAATGTCAGCATTGTTAAACGCAAATATAAGTGCGCCAGTGGTCATCTATTTTTTCTCAGTGTTTCGTATTCAATATGCCAGGCATGCATTTGTTCTTGCCAACGTTGCTGTGCTGCCAGTTCAAGATCTGCTACATTAATTTGCACCGGAGTTTCATATAGGTCAAGTATCACAGCAGAGTCTCTATCTGGGCATGCTGCCAGCACTGTCAACAGATCAGGTCCTGCACACCACATACCTCCGTTGTAGGCAAAAATCATTTTGGCTTGATATTTTTCTTTGAGTACACGTCGTGATGCTTCGTGGTCAAATCGAGCACGTGAAAATTCAACTAGGTTATTAGTATTCATCCTACTATTATAAACGAAATTTTGATAAAAGTAAAGGGCCCAGAGGCCCTTTATTTTGGAAAGATAACCAGTTTAAGTAGTTGTGGCCGCCACAGTGGGCGTACCCCAAGTGTTGGTCAAATAAGTTGTTGATGGTGGGAAATATGAAACCACGGTGGCCGGTGCTGTGCCTAAAGTAACACCACTGGGAGCAGTTCCGCCCGAAATAACATCACTGGATCCTGTGCCAGAACCGCCGGGATCAACCCAAGTAGTTGTCAACACCAACTGTGTACCCGAACCTGCTGTTTTTGCATTAATTGCAATGTACTGTCCCGTGTAAGGTGCAGTATCAGCATACTGACGATAGATCAGTGAATCACTTGTCGTCAATTGATACCAACCAACTGATGTGGTCAAAGCATTAGGGCTACCAGTTCCGCCAATTTTGGTGGTACCAGTGTAGCTAGTGCCAGCAATGGTTTGTGCCGCGCCATTGACTCGGCCACTGATGTAAATTGCTCCGCACAGTGTGCCAGCCAGGTCGTTCCACTCAGCATCGGCTAAATTACCTGTTGATGATTTACCCACTTGCCATTTAATTAGGCCGCCGGCATTAAAGAAATATCGAGCTGCGGCAGCACTGGCCCATGTCACAGTGTGTGTAAATGTTATTGTCCAGGCACTACTGCCAGAACCAGTTGCTGAGGTTTTTGCTGAGGTTCCGCTCCATCCTGTGAATTGACTGCCCACAGCAGCCGCATTACCTCGATTGGTGGTGACATTGATCAAGTCAGTGTTTAATGCTGCCAGGATATTAATAGTATTACCAGCAACAGGAGCAGTTCTTGATGTAAGAGCAGTGCTAGTTTGACTGCCCATTGAACTCAATGTGTTGACCAAGCTGGCCCACTGTGTTGCTGTCACGGTTCCTGCGGCTGACACTGTGCCAAGGGCTGTTTGCCCCCAACCCTTGTCAGTTGCCCCCGCGGCCCAAACGTCGTTGACATTTGCACCAGCTGTGTCTGATACAAATCCATTATAGTCGGTTGCAACAATGGTGCTGCCTGCTGAATAAGTCATAATTAGTTAACCTCTTTTTTATTTTATTGTTACTATAGCTTCTACAGTTTGAGAAGTCAAACTATCTGAAGATTCAAGTGCACGTCCGATAACATTAAACGCTGTGGCTTCTCCGGGTAGAGCAGCCCTGGCCAATCCGTTACCGGCACTGACTAATCTATCACCTTTATTGATTTTTCCCGATATTCTAACTGGTACTCGTCCGGTCATAGCAATCGGTGGATGCGTTGCATCATTTCCTGCACCAGAGTTCATCAAATAAGCTGCTCGTGTACTTACCACACCAAACACATTTTCACTTAGATCTTCATTGCTAATTGTGACTTCGTGGACACCACCTAACTCAACCACAGTACCTGCTTCGTACGCTGAATCAGATGAAAATCTTTCAGCAACGTCGGCATATTGAGCACTAGTCGAAGTTGCAAATACTGTGTTAAAATAGCTAGTCGAACTGCCAATATTACCTACTCCGTTACCACCGCCATTGAGAATGGCCAACACTCCACCGTTTGTGTTGACTGATATTGTCCCAGCCACTGTGGCATTACCAGCCACACCCAATGATGACAATGCGCCCAGACTTGTGATGTTGGGTTGACTTGCTGTGGTCAATGTACCAACAATGCTGGTTGCACTGATATTGCCCACAGTGGCATTTCCAGTCACACTGACAACACCTGTGGTGACTAAATTGCCACCAGTGATATTGCCAGTTGCACTAATTGATGCTGCCTGGAATGCTCCACTGGTTACTAAGTTTCCACCAGTTACGTTGCCTGTCACTGACAGTGTTGTAGGGATACTAACTGCGCTAGTGGATCCGTTGACAAAAATAGCAGTGGTTGTTACGCCACCATCATTGATTTTAAAACTAAGATTGCCATCTTGTGTTTGATTCTGAAATGTTACTTCAGAAGTTGCAGTATTGACAGAAATCTTGGCATCTTGGTCCAAGCCAACAGTTACTCCACTGTCATTGAGTATGCCCAATGTGCCCGATGTAGTGTCATTGGCATCACTGCGTAAAAATTGTGTGCTAGATAGAGTGTTTAGTAACTGAGCATCTGTAGCAGTTCCTCTAAACAAAGCACTTGATACAGTGGTACTTAATTGTATGCCTGGACTGATTGTAGTAAACCCGCTGACTGACGGAACTGGAGTAAATGTTGCATCTTTGGATATAATACCAACTAGAGTATTTTGCACAAATAACTGAATCACCACATGGTCAACACTGACGTTGTCGGTGAGTGTGGTAACAATGGCACCCGAAGTACCTTGTCCGCTGGTGCTGGCTGGTCCAACTAAAATCCATGCAGAACCATTGTAAACTTTCAACTGTTGATTTGTGGTATCAAACCAAAGATCTCCAGTGACATTGCTGGTTGGCTGACTAGCACTGGCTGTGCTGGCAGAAATTACTTTAAAGGTAGTACCATTGTAAACTTTTAACAAGTTATTGGTTTTATCCCACCAAAGTTGTCCAGTCAAAGGTGCGCCTGGTGCGGTGTTGTTTGCACCGTTTTCCAAGAGATGAATAAAGTTTTCATCTAAAAACTCGCCGTAGCCGGCATAGTTTTTACCCACCAGTATCATGCTTGAACTGGTATTGATGGTACCATCTGCTATAGTAGCAAATATGCTGCCATCTGTTAAATTAATGGTATACGCCATGTTAGATTACTCCGTGCTCTTGATATTTATCTAAAGATTCTCTGTGCATATTTATGCTACACTAAGGTTAGTTAGCGTTTGAATTCTCACTGTATAGTCAATTTGAATTTGTCGATTCAAACTCTTTTGCACAGGGTGGAAAATAACGTGTGTCAAGAGCATGAGCTCTGAGCTTGATCCTTCCCATGCTTTTAACCCAAGTTCGTCAAAAACGTACTCACCATTAAAATTTGTGCTGTTATCAAATGGTTGCTGGCCTGGTGGCTCACCATAGTCTAATAAACAACTTATTAACACATCAGTGTAAACTTGTCCGGCAGTGTGTAACACTGTGATTTTGTTTCTGCTGGGGTCTGTGTTGGCTGCGCTGTTGTCATCAACTACTTTTATGTAAGTTTGATTGTACAAATCAGCGTTTTGCCCTGTGGTGTTGGGTGGAAGATACGTGATGACCCCGGTTGGGTCCACTGCACTTCCTCCGTTGCCAAACGCCATGGCATATATGAATCCCAAATTTTTATTTGCAATACTCTGTGCTAGGCCAATACTCATATTTTCATAGTGAATGGCGTTCTTTTTTGAAACAAAAATTTCGCCATTATTTGGGTCAAATATTTTGATGAATCCCTCAACTGCAACTGGAATAGTAGACTTCATTCTCTTATCTCAATTAAAATTTCATTTGTGTTTGGATCAGTTATCTTCACAAATGCATCTATGTGCACGAGTCCCTGTTCGTTGGGCCGTTTGTTAGCCGCAGTAGCAGGTGGTTGGGTTTTGTTTTCATCGATGCTTGTCATAGATTTATTTATACGTATTAAACCCCACGGAAAAACCTTGCGGCTTTGGTCTGTGTTTCTTGCAAGGGCACACCGTTACTGGCTGTGCTTGTGCCTGGTTCATACCAGCTTTCTGCTCTCAGTACTCGGATGCTGACTTGGTAATTGGCCAAAGGTGCTGTAGCAAATGTGACCACTACTGGATCTTCGGCTGTGATTGAGTATCCAGAATTTTGTAATATTCCACCAACTAGTACTTCAACTGCATGAGTCAATGTTGGATCAATTGTTATAGAATCTGTTGCAAATACTGTGGTAGATCCATCACCCAAGAACTCCTGTCGATCATAGTAATTTTGGTACTCAACTGGAACATAATTGTTGCTGGTTATATCATACACATAAGAATCAACTGCATGATTGTCTATAGCTGTTCCGGCTGTGCCGCGTCGTAGTCCCAGCAATGTATTAGTGGCCAAGTCTCGTTGACGATATGCTATGCGCTCTCCATTGATGGTTATCAGTCCAAAATAACCATATTCTAATTTTGGCTCAGGACATCGACTTGCATCTTCAACATATATTACCAGATCAGTCTGTGAAAGAGCTTGAGACAACTTAGTTGTAGTATCAGGTGTGATACGATAAGTGCTTTGCAATCCACGCATGTCCTGGAAGATTCTAAATGCCATTGCTGCCGGAACAACAGTTGTTGTAGTTGACATAACTGTCAACACTGCTTGTGGATTAATAGTGGGTCCTGCAACAACAATGTTTGAACCATCAATGGTGTAATCCTGACCATAGAAAATAAACTTGCCATTTAGTGTCACTGTCAGTGATTCGGGCTTACTGAGATCTCGTCCGGTGTAGAAAATATTTGACTTGATCTGAATTCCTAGACTAAAATCAAATGTGCCTGGGCTGTTGTTTATCGCCCCAGAATCATAGAAACTTTCATCATACCCTTGTCCAATTAGTGTGCCCGAGGTAGTTGGTCCAACAAATACCTGTGTTACTATATCTTGTTCAGATGTGTCATTCCAAGTTGTAATCTCAATTACATCTCCTACCTGTGGCAAGAATCCCTGGCTGGGTCTGAATTGCAGTTGATTACCAGTCACCCAATATTGAGCCTGTGTTCTCACTGCAATTAAAATTGAAGAATCAACTGCAGGGGTTTGTGTTATGGTGACTGTCATTGGATTGATACCATCATATGGGTCAACCACATACCCAACACCCAATATCAATGCAGTGTTGTTGACATAAACTGACACATCGTTGTCAGCTATCAAAGATTGACTGTATCCCCCACGTGTGGGTAGCTCGTACGTCACTGTGGTGCCATCACCAATATATTTTGCGCCTTCATAGGGTCTTGCTCGCAGACCATTTCGAGTAACAATCAAGTTTACTGGATTGGTGCCAATGAGACTATCGGCCCTTATGGATGTGCTAGCCGCACCGTCAGACACCCAGATTTGTGTAACTGGTAGACTCCAACTGTGCGTTGTCCCAGACGCCGCAAACCCAAGCGCAACTAGATTAATTCTGTCGTTACTAGTGTAGTCATCTGTGAATAACAGCAAGGTGTTGTAGTCATCAAGTGGGAAGAATGTATACCGTTGTGGTTCTAGATATGTTTCACCATTGTAGATCACAAACTCATTGATGTCGGCAGCCGGGAATGGTATTGTTAATCCATCATTGACTGTGTTGCCTATAAAGCTGTTAATATACAATTGATTTCCACCGCCAACACCATAGGCTTGAATCTGAATGATGTCTCCATCAACCGCACCGGTGCTGAGATCAAATTGATAATTTATCCAATCGTAGCTAGTAGGTGTCAAGGCCAACCCAGTTGTGGAATTATACACTTCAACTACAAACGGGTAATCCAACAAGTCAGCAAATGACAGTGTAGGTACTAGTGTATCGAACACAACCGCACGTGATGCATGCGGGGAACCATGACCAATTCCTTGCCAGCCTGCACCTGGTGTTGTAAACACTCTCATATCCAGTGTATCATATGTTATGCCAGGAACTAATTCTTCAGGGGCATGACTTTCATAAGTGTCAACAAAGGCACCACCATCAACATTGATGTCAGTTGGGCGTGTGCCCAAGTAACTGTCAAGGAAATAACTTTCGTATATGGTGTCCAATATTGCTGGATCATATGTAGGTTGTCCTTCTGGGCCATAATCAATGTTGTCATATGGCAGTGCATCAAACAATCCTAGATCATAACCTGTGTTTTGATCAAAGCCCGGGGCTGATACTTGCACTCCTGGGTAGTCTACTCCGGATATTAGTTGTCCTAGGTCTAGTCCAGGCTGATCCACTGTGGGCACATAATAGCCCATGGTTCGGTCAACCCCCGATAACTCACCGGCAGGGATCACTGTCCAACTGCCGGTGTCAAAATCGTCAGCCGTGTTGGTTACATTGGCTTCCCAAACAATGTTTCCATATCGAACCAGGGCACCTTGTAAATAAGTCACATTTGGTTGCCACTGTGCAAGATTTGCTTGGTATTGATAGCGGTCATATTTGATCACTGTCAGTAAATTTCTAACAAGTGCATTGCCCATCACAGCAACAACTTGAGCACCGGATCCATTGCCACCTTCAAGTGTTATAGTAGCAGTTTCTGAATAACCATCGCCACCATCAACTATTATGATGCCAATTAATTTTCCAGCACTGTTGATTTGCGCAGTCATAACAGCTGGTGATACACAATCACCAGTTACAACAACAGTTGGCGGCACAGTATATCCGCTACCAGCATTGACAATTGTGACATCGTTAATGGTTAACAGATAGTTTTGGTACCATTGATTCCACGGAAAAGTCTGCCAAATTGGATCAGTGCTGGGTCTACTGCTAGTAGAACTCACTGTTCCTGTGTTGTCAAGTACTGGGCTAATAAACAAGCCTGACGCAGTGTCATAGTACGCTGGCAAATCAAAGTCAGTCAATGATCCCTGGAAGATGTCCTGTCCCTGATACTTGAGATTAAACTCTCTAATTTGTACATGATAAGGTTTGACCTCGTTGATGTAGTCAAGTACAAAGTCTTGATTATCTCGACGATATATTTGATAAGGTACCAAATCTCGAATTGTGTGATCTACATCAATCAAGCTGGTTTTCATCAGCCAGCTCGGAGCAATTAACTCACTGAGTATGTAGTTAAACATCAACATCAACAAGCGATTGCGTTCAATCAACAGTTCATCAATGAACAATTCTTGATTGATGGCTTCAATGATTTTTCGTGTTTCAATAACCGGTGCTTGATCAAAATATTGTGCGTCAAACACTTCGCTGTCAAATCCAAATCTACCAACTGAGTAACTCCATAGACTACTCTTGAACTCAATCGTTCCGTCTTGCAAGCCCACCCGGATCCATTGTCCATTTACTAACTGATAGATTTCCCATTTTAACTGAGAGTTGTAAGTTACTTTAACTGTGGAACCATTTGGTAAAGTCAATGTGTCTAGACTACTTCGATTGGGCACTTCGGCGTTGACCCTGGTGAATTGGTTATATGTTGGGCTGTACCAATCAATGTAATTCCAATACAGTCGTGTGTCATAGTTTTGTACTCTAATCAAAGTTAGATATCGTTCAGCTAATAGTGCAGTTGCATTTACTTGATAAATGGTCCATAAGCCACTGTTGGTACTGTCTGTGGCCACTAGATATGTATAGCCAACTGGTACCTCATACAGATCTTGATAACTCAATTCTTCAATGTTGGCCAGGCGTTTGTCCCAGGCATTACTACTGACTGGTGGCTCAGCTTCAAAACTGTTTAATATATTAAACTTTTTAATTTCGCTGATGGGATATTTTGCCAGCACACTATTGGCCTGTGTTAGGTAATTGTTTAATGCCAGGAATCTATCAACCACCATGCTTTGGCGTGGTCTAAACTCAATTCCGTAACGTTGGCTGGGGCTCAACAATGGATCAGGCACTGCATTGCCAGCAGTGTCTACTCCGCTCAAGCTGTCTATGAGTTTTCTGTACAGAGTTGGATTCAAGAAGCCGTCTGCTTTGCCTTCGGGTATTAGCTGATACTCGACGTGAACTTCAGCTTCTGTGGCCTGTTTATCAAATTCAATGTGTAGGACAGTGTCTTGTGCACTTATGTACTCTAACCCATTGTAGATTGCCACTGTGCTTGAATTCAACGGAGCAATGTAACTAATGCCACTGCTTCTTGGACTCTCAATGTATCGTGTTAGAGTATCAACACTCAGTGTTTTTCTAGCAGAACGATCCACAGTTCTAATCCCTGTAACCCAGAAGTAATACTGTGTTGTCACAAACCCTTGCAAGTCAAGACTTGATGACATTGAGTAGCTGTCAATGTCTCGTGGTGTTCCGGGCCCAGTGTAATTTGCTGGGCTTACATCACTGACTACCCATTGATACACATCAATGGAGCTGCCCGGGAAAGGTTGACCCCATCGACGGCTGGCGTACACAACGTCATCTTGATTTGGATCAAGGAATCTAACATTGCTGGTATCCCACCAAATGTGTCCGACACGTTCTTGTCCCCAACGCTGTCCATAATTGTTGACCGGTCCTTGGTTATAGGCAGCTGGGTTTACTGCCCCAATGTAATCTAAGTTTTGTCGAACAACTCCCAACAATCGTCCCTGCAAGGGATTAAAATAATCAAAATATTGGCTTGGGCCGCCAGTTGCGGCGTTGTACATGTAGATGGTGTCCAACAATGCCACATCAACCACTTCTTCTTGAACTCTAATTTGTTTCCAGGCTGGCCCTTGATCCACATTATGGTACTGAATTACCTTGCCGTAATTTGCTAGTGCACTGTCTTCAAGATCACTTCCAGGGGCGCCAATCAACAATGTTCCAGTTGTATAATCAATTGCTGTGCCGTACTGGTCCAACGGTTGTATAGACGAGTTTACAAATTGCTGTCCAAATACAAATTTCAACGGATTAGTCACTGTGGGGTTAGCCGGCGGTAATGCGTCAAACGAATATACCACGCCACTTTGCAAAGTAGAATCTGCAAAAACAGTGCTGTGGCTATCAAAATAAGTTGTACCATGGTCAAATGTAGTTGGCGATACCATGTTACCGTTTGGTGCTCCCACCAACAATGTGGTGGTGTTATTGCTGATAGATAGCCCTTGACCAAAATGACTCAGTGGTTGTGGATTTGGGCCAATAATGGTTTGCTGCCACACATAAATTTCTAGGCCTAGATCATCCAATGCTGTTCCAGTACCTGGCAATACTTGCAGACGATTCAACGGGGTACTAGCATCATAATTAATCACACTAAATGTTACTCTGCCTGCTACAACTACAATGACAGCACGATAGTCAGGTGCAGTAGTGAAATTAATTTGAACATCGTTGACTACAACGTAGTCAACATTGACTGTTTGTAAAACATCATCAATGTATACCACAGGAGTGTAGCTTACTGCGTCAGTGTAAATTGTACCGATGTCAAACGACTGTGTGGCGCCATCACCCACTAGCACAAGGTCTGGTAACAGAGTAGCAGCCACGTTGGGTATGTTAGCCGAATTCACAGCAGTTGCTAGATCCTTGACCGTGGTCCCTGGACATTCGACATACTGATTGTTTAACCTGATGTAATCACCAGCAGTCAACACAGGGTTGGCCACTGTTGATGTTATAGTTCCATATACTCTGCTTTGGTTCTGGAAAAATTCCACTTGCCCAGCTTCGGGCAAAATTGTACTGTTAAATGGTGACGAAATATACAGGCTGCAATCGTTGACACATTGATCCAGTTTGTATCCAAACGCGGCATCATCACCCGGTTGTTGGCTCACTATTACTTCTACCAACGTGATTTGATTTGTTTCAATTTCCAAAACATCGCCAATAGCTAGCGGAGTTCCAATGTTGACAAATTCGTTGCCGGGCGAGCTAATATCAACAGTGTATGTTCCATTAATATTCTGATTGGTGTTAACTAAAAACTGCCCATTGAGTGTTGCTGACACATAGCCTGGAGTCACAAGACTCTGCACTGTTGTATAGTTGGTTTGTGTTGGATCAGTGATGATGAATTGTTGTACATTCCTATCAAACACATAGGTGGCGCCTTGCGCTGAATTTGTGTTTGGTGTGCCAACTAAAATTATACTTCCGTTGCTGTTGCAACTTATGCTATGACCAAATCTAGCATTTTCACTCAGTCCCGGAACTGTCAGTGTTTCAACAAAATCAAAATAGCTGTCCGAAGACACTAAAATATCAGCGCCAGCTAGAGGCACAGTGTTAAACACTAGATCATACTGCTGATATGCACTGTCTGAGTTAAAATCGTAGTCCAAGTAAGGTCTGTACAACTCTCCATTAACACGCACTGTAAATGCATATATGTTTGTTGCCGTGGCCAAATAAGGATCTAATTGGAAAACACTGGTGTTGGTCACTCCTGAGCCCGATTGACTAAATGATATCAGTGTGCCACCAGGACTGACGTCAGTGACTGTCAACACCAAATCGTTGGCTGGACTTGTGCCGCCGCCAACAGATGCTGCCGAAATAGTAATAGTGTCTGCCACATTGTAGCCGGACCCAGCATCTTGCAAAGTTGTGTAATAAACACCACGCACCCGGTTCACAGTAAATGTTGCATTAATGCCTGAGCCAGAAGTAGAAGTTGGCACTACATCAAAATAGATGCCGCGATCTAATTGCACACCACTTTTACGTGTGATGGTCAATTCCAATCCCGCCACTGGAATACTAGCCAATATGACATCAGTTGCTGTTACTGTGTAATTGACTCCGTACACCAATAAGGTGTTGTCTAACACCACACTGATTTGTTCTGGCTGTCCTGGAGTAACCGACATGTAATCGTTGTAATTGTAACTGCCAAGTTGGCCATCAGTTACATAAGTTATAAGTTGGCGTTGTACTGGAACCTGTGTGTAAGCATGCACTTTGTTTTTGCCAGGTGCACCCACAAACATCCACTGTTCATTTTGAGACATGGTCACTGAATAACCAAATTCTGCTGCGCCAAATTCCTGATCCGGCGGTACTAATAGTTGTCGTTGATCAAAGAAACTACTGCTCGACGCAACATAAATTGTTGTTACATATCCGCTATAATTGTTACTTGCGCTGGCACCAACCACTCCCCAATTTTTGTCGCCAATGTCCATGGCGTTGCCGTACCCAACTGTATCAGTTGCATTTATACTTAAAATACTGTTTTCGGCATAGATGTCCTGGTCAGTTCGTACAAAAGTGTACACACCACCTGGAGCATTTGTTAGGTTATTGGGGTTGTAACCCGGTGCCCCAACCATTGCACTTGAATTAAACAATCCTTGAGCAACACTGGCCCCAAATAAACTTCGCTCATAGAGTGTGGCTGGCGTCAGTGTAGCATCTTCAATAAAGGGATCAGTTTTTTCTAGTGTGGCCCATCTACCAGTTCCGTTATCATCAACCCAGACACGGACCCCGGGTATCAATTGGTCAGCAAAATCTAAATTCAAGATGTCGCTGGGTTGTGATACTCGTGTTGTTTTAAGAGTCAATGCTAGACCGGTGCCAACTTCGGTTGATTGATTGTCAGCAAATGTGTAGTCAATGGTGATAGATTCCAGGGTAGGTGTTGCAAGTACATGATATACTCCATTGATTGTGTCTGAAAAGTTTTTAATTATAACAATATCATTGACTTTTAGTCCATGCACAGCATCAAATGTAGCAATAGAAGATCCGTTTAAGTTGTCTTCAACTTGCACAACGCTGCCAGATACCTTTTGACTTATGTACACATTCCAATCAAAGGTATTGACTTTGGCTACCCACACTGTGGTTCCCACACCTATTGAATCAATGGCTGTGGCTATGTTTGTTGGATCTACTAAATCAAACACAGTAATGTCAACATCACTTAAACTAACATAACCAGCAGACGGTAATCCAATGTCAGTTGGTGTTGTCAAGGTTGTTGGTAATATGTTGGGCGACGTAATCTTGTAACTGCTTTGCCATATATCTGACACTAGCACAGTTTGGTCAGCCTGACTGACTTGTTCTGGTTGTACAACTTGTATGATGCTGGGGTCGCTGGGCAACAAAGCTTGATTTAATCTTAGATCAAAATAACTTCTGTTGGCGTTGGCGCCGTACACACTTCTTAATACCGCCCAATGTTCATAGATATCATATTGTGCAGTTTCTTTGCCAAGATCAGCAAAACTAAACAACTCAGTGCTACGGCGTGTGCCTTTACTGCCCAGGAACTGTTGATAAAGATTTACTTGGCTGACATCATCTAGATTCAGGGCCTGCATGTAATCGCGTGGTCTAAATCCAATCAACCCATAACTGAACAAATCGGTTTCTTGTTCCAAGTTAGCATTGTAAGTGCTGTATGATAATGCCAGTTGATCGCTGGCATTGGCGGCGTTGGGCAACAACCCTTTCTGAACTTGTGCATAATCGCTTTTTAGCCAAACAGCATAATCAAATTCTTGACTTGCTGGTACAATTAATGCCGCGCTCCAGTATTCGTTTTTAAATAATACAATGTCGCCTTTGCTGTACTTCTGGCTGGATTTCCATTCTTGTATGTTGTCTTGATTTAACACAAAGCCCGGTGCATTGACTGTGCCATTCCAGTCACCACTCAACCAGCCATTCACTAATATTCTGCTTTGTCTAGCTCCAGTTATTGGATCATAAATCAAGTCAGCAAAAATACTGCGGTTGTCTAAAACAATGATGTGTTCATAGGCAGTGAATCTCAACTGTAGATAGTTGATGGTATTTGAAGACGTGGTAACAATATTAAAGTCATTGCCCAATCGATTGATTATTAAATCTGCCTTGGGCAATGGCTGTCTATTTTGATTCAATATAATATTATTGATGCGTGTGGGTGTTAAACTCTCGACCACAGCACCTGGCTTGATCACATTGACTTTGGCCGCGCCTGGGTTAAGGTTGATGATGCCACCACTGCTCCATCCCTGATTACTCCAGTAAAGGAACTCAACTGCCATTTGTTTCCAGTCCATGACATAGCCGTTTTCTACGCCGTCAAATGTCATGCCTTGTGCTTCAAGAAACTTGCCATAACTGTACAAGAAATCACAGACTGCGGCTCTGTTTGTAAACACAAATCCATACGGAACTTGCACAACATTTGATGTGTATTCTATGGGAATTGTTTCTGCACTGCCGCCAGCAATCACTTCAGTGGTTAGACCACTGGGCTTAGATTGGAATATATCAAAGTAATTGGACATTGTGCTGTATCCAAACACTGCCCAGCCATCATCAGTCACTTGCACAATAACTGAACTAAATGTCAATTGATCAAATGCTGGATTTTGGTACAGTAAAATTTGATAGCTTTCATCGGGCAACAACAAACTGGTGTTTGTGCCACCTGGTGTAGATCTTTCAGTGTATAACTTGAGATAATTTTTATCTGAAAATGCCGCAAGCCTCCAGCACAACCGAGCATCAATGTTATTCAATGTGGTTTCAAGTTGTGTAGTGCTGTTGACTCCCAACTGTTGATTATAATCAATAATCCAGTTGATATAACTGGCTTTGCTTTCACCGTTGCCGTACAAGGGTGCAATGTTTTGTGCTTCAAGTCTTGCTCGATTATTCCAAAGGTATTGCCCCACTGTGTCATCAAATTTGTAGAGATCTCGGTCCACAAACAGACTAAAAAATTCAGCCGGGCGTGTCAATGCCAACAAGCGCATGACTGCAAACGGCCAGTTTGAGCTAGAGCGCCAGGCGGCTTCGACTGGCCCGTCGTCACCAAATGCCCAACTACGTCGGAAGCTAGTGGTGTCAAAGTTACCGGCCACCGCAGTCAATGGATCTGCTAAGCCGCCTTCGCTGTCGCTGGGGATAACTGAAGTAAGGCCAGGTCTTGCATATTTGGGAATTATTTTAGGATCAACAGGATCGGCTACATATCCGCGTTCAAGATCGCCCCAAAGCACCAAGTTGCCAGATGTGTAAGGTGCAGGACCATATCGGTCAGCCCACCATGATGGCTCTTCGCTGAATCCCAACATCTCCCAGGGAGTAGTGTTTGGGCTTATAGTATCATAAAAATAATTGTAGATTCCGCGCCAGGCACCCAGCAACGGTTCTCCATTTAATCTGTTACCGCTTTGACTATAGTTGTAGGTAAATGGATCACTGGCCAAATACGTTTGTTGCGAATAGTTTAGTTTGTTAAAGCCAGTCCAGGATAAAAAGTCAACTGCCAATATGTCATTAATTTCGCCCAAGGTGTAGTCGGTGGTTCTAAACTCGCCGGGCATTACATCAGACAGATCCAGAGGTATCGGCGATCTGATTTTTAAATTGTTGAAAATTCTATTTTCAAATTCCAACAGTACCTGATCTCGATAGTCTCCAAATGCCACTGTGATAGAACCATCATGACCACGAATAACATCAGTTGGCGTTACGTAGCTAAGGTCTGTGTACAGTTCTGGTTTGTATGCTGGATACAATCCCATTTTTGTAGGCGTGTTTGGTACAAAATTACCGTAGGTGGTGGGGTACTCACGTATGGTAATTTTGTCATTGATTGTTAACGGCGCAGAAACAACAATGGCTGCGGTATCAACCGGCACTGTGTAATCATATCCCATTGTCAATATTGTACCATTCAAATAAACCAATAGTCCTTGGAAATTACTAGAAGTAAAATCATAGCTTCTACTCAAGGTAAAAGTGTCTGTGCTGATCAAAGACACAGTATAGTTGAGTTCGGTGTATGTTTCACCAGAAGGCAACATGTCAGACCAATAAAATGGATTGATTTCGGTTTTACCAGAACTAATCTGTTGCAGTACAGCATCAAGCACTTGGGTCGGAGTATAATTAATGAAATCGCCCTGGGCCGACAAGTCGCATACCAATGCCTTGTATTTTACATACTCAGTGCTATTGAAATTCAATGCACTAAACAACTCGTATTGTTGTCGACGTAAAAATACACCAGTCAGCATCATTGGGCTGGAGTTTTGTATAATCTCAGTGCCGTAAGGTATTAGATTGCCTAGGTCTCTGGTGTTGTTGGCCCCATTGATATTGCCTTGAACATTTCTTAAATTCTGTCCAATGCTGTTATAGTAACTTCTAATTGTACCAAGCGTAAACTCTGAACTGTTTTTGTTGACCGAATTGCTTTCTAAATTCAAAGGCACTTGATAAAATGCCACTGAGCTTTTTACATTACTAATTGCTTGTACTTCAACCACACTGCCAGTTGGCGGCAAAGTAGAAAATGTTATAGTGGTGTTGATGTCACTGACTGAATAAGAATACTGTCCAGGATCAAAGAATTTCCCATCAACATAGACTTGCACTGGCGGGAACACCGACGCTTGATCCACCGGTACATCTAATATCAAACTGGTAGATGTGTCAGTGAACCTAAAAACTTGTCTGCTTCGATTGGGTGCAGCCGCAGTTTGCCAGCCTAGTTGATTACTAAAACTGACTCGATCAAAGTATTGTCTTACAAATCCAGTGCCAACTTTGGTGTCAACACTGATGTTGTCTTTGACATAGATAAATGCATCATCGTAGAAGAAGTTTGAGAATACAATATCTCCAACATTGTTGATGTTTAAGAATTTTAAACTCAACCCAATTACTTCGTCTGTTATGTTGGTGCCGCCTTCAGCATAGCCAAATAATCTAGTACCTTCAAATGTGGTACTAGGGTAGTAGGCTCGATCACCAAAGCTAATGCCATTAAGATCGTAGACGTCAAACAACGGTGCTTGATTTACACTGGTTTTTTGTTGTGCGGCTTGCCAGGTAGCCCCATTAAACCAAAACACTGTTCCTTGCTGAGTCAATCCATTCAAGCTGACCACCACCTGATTGATCAATGCATCAGCATTTAATACTGGCACTAAATCAATGATCAATGTACCTGAGTTAGTTGGGTCAATAAAATCAACACGATAGATTTTGTTGCGAACTGCAGGATCCTTGTCAGCGGCAAATATAACTGTGGTGCCATCAATAAAAGTGTAACCATTTACACCATATCCGGGCTGTCCATTTACAGCACTCAATGCATCAGTTTGAGTGAAATCCACAATGTTTACTGATTGTTTAAATTCTGTGCCATAGTTCCAAAGATGCAGATTTGCATTGAATTCGATAACTGGTCGCTTGGCTCTTAGTTCGTTGTCAAATACTGCAACTGTGCCATTTATGGCTGCGCTGTAATTAATGACATCCACATGGAACCAACGATTACTTCGGCTCCAAGAATTCCTATCCTGGCTTGCTCGATTGATGGTGAGATAGTCTGGGATCAATGGTGCATTTAAACTAGCATCATATCCACCAATGTCGTAAGGGGTACTACTATACGGTAACAATCCACTTTTTGTGTATTGCTCCGGAGTTACCATGTCTTGCACTGGAATTAATTTAATTCCGTTACCAATGTTTGTTGTAAAGATTGACTGCTGTGGGAGTGGGGAACCATCTGGGCCACCAACACCAAAATTCAATAAACTTTCCTCGACTGTGTCGTAGATATATTGCTGATATGTGGTTGTGTTTGACAGTCCTGTGATTTTTTGTCCACTGACAATATGGAAATCACCAAAATAGGCTTCTCCGTTGATGAATCCAATTCGTTGGTTGATGCCTGGGCCAGTGCCAACACCTTCAACATAGTATTCTAAATTTTCATACTGAGCTGGTGTAGTAGGTCCACGAAATTGAATTTTTAACCCGTTGGTTAGCACAATGCCATTGGGACTGGTATAGGTCTTTGAGCCAACAATTTCATTGACGTCAATTGGCTGTGTTTGACTTGCATCCACCAATTTAATCTGACCAAAAATTGCTGGGTTTTCGCTGTCTTGATAATACAGTGTATTTTGCACTGCTGTCAGCAACGGCTGCTGAACAAAGTAACCACTGGAATCTTTGTACCAGTATGTACTACTCCATTGTGTACCATACAATGCACGAAATTTAGTTAGAGTTGGAACTTCAATTATGCGCTCTAAACTCATGTATGGATTGTTGTCTTCATCGTAGACATAATTTATTTTCCACACACCGTAGCGTTGACTCAGTGCTGTAATATCAGTGGTTTGATCAAATGTAGTTGTGTCGTAAGTGCCCAAGGCGCCGGGCACACCTGAATCAAGTATTGGATCAAACATGGTGGTGATTTGCCAACCACCTTCTTCGGTACCTTGAATTTTGTTAGTAAATACCACAGTTCTGCCATTGAGCTGTGTGACGCCGTCAATGCCTTTGGGGAATTGTGACAAAAATGTGCTTACATAAACATTGTTGACTTGATTAAATTTAATAGTAGTTGCAATTAAATCAACTGGAGCTATTTCTGCTAAACTATAATAAAAATCTTGTGCTGTGTTGAGAGGAACATAAAATTCAACCTGTCCTTGATCTTCACCATTGTTGATCACTCCCAACACTGTTCTACTGCTGACATTAGGGGTTGCTGGTAGTACCCCGTCAACCCCTGGCGCAGACTGTATCCAAAATTTATGCCCTGGTTGATTTACAGTAAAAGTGTAATTTCCGCCACGTGCAAGTGTAATCACAGGATTTGTGCCTGGCACACCTGAGAAGGTGTAATTCATGGTGTTGCGAGTTACATCAAAGTTATCAGTTAATGGAATTACAGTAGTACTGATATCTACACTGTCGGGTCCAGCTGGTAACCAATAATACTGACTGTAGTTTGTAAATTTGTCTAGATCGCAAAATGGATCCCAGGAATAATATTCGCTGGACCACAACCGGTCCTGGCGTTGAACATTGGCTTTTTGCAGGGCAAGACTGTCTATCATGCCTGGGTATGTTATTGCATCCTCGGCAACTTCGGTGCCATCTTTTAAGAATACTACGCCTGGCTCAAGTTGATAATTTGTTCGATTGGCTGTGGGCTCAACAACATAATTGTCAAGTGGATTGACTCCGGGACCAACACGCCGTCCTACAAAACCCTTGGTTCTTTTTAAATTGGGCTCTTGCGTCAATTGATCCAGGGTGGCGGATAGAAACTTTTTGTTGGTGTCTGTTCTAAAAATTTCGGGTAGAAGATCTACGGTTCTACGTAAAGCCATTATACAACACCTCCGTTACTGCTGCCTTGATAAGTGGTGTTACTTGGGTATATTCCGGCCACTGGTGTTTGGCTACGTATATTACTTTGTGTTAATGCACTGATCACTTCTACATCATTGACTGTGGCCGCGCTGACAAAAATTTCATTTGGTGCGCTTCTAATTTCGTACAAATCACCAAATGTCTTGGTGGGATTAAGTGGTACTAATACCACAGAACTAACTATTGACCCCATTCTTTCATGGAGGTAAGCCGATAGCTCTGAGAAAAAGAAGCTATCGCCAAAATCCCATTTATCAATGGTAAAGTAATTGTTGATGTTTGCTATCACTTGACTTTTTATCTCGCTGTCGCTGGCCACAGTATTTGGTGCCTTTATTACTTTTATAGTTCCACGCAACTGCGATGGTGACTTGGCTCCAAACAATGGCTTGAATGTCACACTATTAAACACAAGATTGTCACTGACCATTTTGTAGTCATCCAACGAACTGTAAGCTGTAGACAAATCATTCAATGTTGGTGGGCTAGGTTCTGTCACTGTGCCAGTGGTGTCTTTAATGTAGTTTTGATATGCAGTGTAATATGCTTGTGTGACCAAGTACATGTCAATGATGTTGGTAATACCTGGATCAATTACATTGCTCAATGGACTGTTGTGTCTGTATTGGAAGCCCAGCGAGCTACGACCAGTACGTGCGGCAAAATCAAATCGCTGAATCAATACTCGTTGCGTAGTACCATTGACCACAGTTATCACAAGTTCATAGAATAACTTGCTGGTGGTTGTGTAAAAGATCTGCCCGTTGACATAATCAGCCTTGTCTAACTCAAGGTCATCAAGAGTGGCATAACTGCTGTTTACAATGCCAGGCTCTAGTGGCAGATATCGCTCAAGATTATCAAAATCAACAACTTGCTGGAAGAATACCAGTTTACTGTTGGGCAATACTTCAGGTGCTACAATTTCGTAAAAGAAATCTGGATCATCGGCTACACCATCAGCATCACTGTCTTGGAAGCTGACAATGACTTCATAGTCATTGACAAACCCATCGCTTTGTATTGGTTGCCCAATAATGTCCATGGTAATGTTTGTAGGCAGCGGAACATTGCTGTCTGGTCTTGAATTTGTTTTTAGTACCCGCACAAAATCATTGATCACTGCTCCAGTTCTGCTGTCATAAACTTCACCTGCGGCATCATATAAAAATCTTGTTTCAATTACACTGGCAAATTTGTAGTCAAGACCACGACTAGTGACCACATAGCTTTGTCCGTTTGTGATGAATTCAATCAACCAAGACGCATCAAGATTAAGACCTTGTGTGTCTTGTGCATTTATTCTGCTAAAAGGTGCGTCAATGGCCAAATTGGTGCTGGTAATCAAATACCATTCACCGGTGATGTTGTTGAATCCTAGGCCAAAGTTTCTCAAAAGTTCAATCTGTTGAATCATTGCCTGCTCAATGCTTGAAGGCAAATCATCAATGAATTTTGGTATTACTACATCTGCCAGGGCACCAGATGGGATAAAATTGTTTAGTGTAACTGGGCCAATGCCGTCGGGTAAATTACCCAGGCCTTGCGCTGTTCCTTCAAGTACAACATCAATCACTGTGGCCCACACTGACAATTTTTCGTCGGCTCTAGTGGGGATACCAGCTTGCAGTCTATTGTTTGGATCAAAAAAGTAGCCAGTTGGTGCAATAAATTTAATCAAGCTGCCCACAGTGATGTACTTGGCGTTGCTGTTTGTATAGTTGCCAATTGGAAGTGGGTTTGTGGGGACACTTTGATAAAAATATCCTGTGGTTTGATTAATCAGAGTAGTGCTTTGACTCCAGCCTGCGGCCAGCACTGTGAGTGAAGGCCGTGCGAAATTCTTGGGGTCATAGTAAAACTGCAACATGCTACGACCCTGAATAATTGGTTCAATGCTGTTGGTTATAATGTCAACTATGTCGTTGCGATTAAACCAGTCAAATTCAAAACTAGGCAAGACATTTTCTCGGTACAATGCACCATCGCTGGAAAAAATGTTTGTGCTTGAATACTTGCCAGTGACATCAGTTAAATCAATGTATCGACTTGTGCCCACGGCAGAACGTGCGACTGCTTTGCTTTTTATAATACTGTTGAATTTGGTAAACGGAAAGTTGTTGTAATCCTCGCCGTTGACCATGCGATTTTGTGTGTAATATCTAGCCGGTGCTCGCTGTTTGATGTCAGCAATGGTTTCACGAGCCTGTGCAGTTGTAACTGGCGTTGTTAATCCACAGGTAAACGTGATGGTTTCAAGTCTACCATTGCGACTAATGTAGCTGATTGGTACTTGAATGTTTTGCATTTCTTCGGGATTGATGATGTACTCAAGTCCATTACTGGCTCGAACATACACTCTAAATTGTCCCACTGGTACACTGGAGAATACCCCATCACCAAATGTCAATGTCACTTGATCGTTGGCTCGACTTGTTATGCTGTACAGTGTTCGTTGATTTGGTGCCAGTTGCTCCACTGCTCCGGCAAAGATATTTTCTACATAAGTCCACTCTGAAGAAACACTGCCTAGATTATCTAGTTTATAAAGCCAATGATCTTGTTCGTTACAACCTTCAATGTTGATGTTTACTGTGCGATTAGGAATAGCCTCTGCCAGATTAAAATCTTGATCTTGCAGTACACCTTGTTTAAACAAAAAGAAAAATCCAGTGTTGTCACTGCCAAACCCCAGATTGTCGTTGCGGTATAGCATATTGAATGCTCCACTGGGTCTTGGGCTAGGCTCATACACATAATCTTTGCCCAGGGTGGTACCACTGATGACTTCAAATGGCATGTTTACCCCATCCACAGTCGAAGTATAAGGTATGATTGGCAAAAATCCAGGTATCAAATTAATTGTGTATTCGCTGGTTTCCACTCCCAACACACTGGTTTTGTTGCCTGGCCGACCAAATTTTTGACTGTCAATAAACGCGGCATTGACTATGGCTGTAAATTGTTCTAGCCAATTTGGATTAGTGGGATCATTCCAATCAATGGTGATGTTGGCCAAATTGATGCCATTAAAATCATTGATGTTTTCAGTGGTGTTTACTGCAACCACTTTTAAGTATCCTTCGGCCGCGGTGTTGCGTTTGGGCGTGTAACTTACTAGGTTTGCCAGTCTCACAACACTGTCGCGACGCTCAGCGGTGTCTAGAAAATTTTCTCGAGAATTTAAGTCATTGCGGAAGGCCAATGCCTGCCCCATGAATGCCATGACATCAAGCAATGCAATAAATTCTGAACTTTCAGTGTAGTCATTGAAAGTTTCAGGATAGTAAAGGCGTAGATAGTCTACAAAACTCTTGCGTAGAGTTTCAAAATCGTAGCTTTGGAAGTCAGCTTCTCGGTAAGTCTGATATAATCTTTTCCAATCTTCTACGCCGAATATTGCGGTTTGTCTTGCTGTCTTTGCCATATTGCCTCGTGTATAGAGTATTTATTGGACAAATTATCTGAGTAGTTTTAGATAAAGGTGGCTCGACGAGATTGTTGATCAAAAAATATTGACAATCTTTCTGCACTGCTACTAGACACTGCCTGCACTTGTAGTTCTATCAATATTCCGTTTTCTTGTGGATAAACTTGAACATTGCTGATGAACACTCGAGGATCTTGTGCTGCCACACGTTGAATTTCAGTTATAATGGCCTGTATGGTTTCAGGAGCCTGACTCTCAAATATAAAACCCCACAATGTGGTTCCGTAGCCAGGCCTGCCGGGTTTTTCGCCTTGTTGTATATTAAAAGCATTTGCTAGGTCGCGTTTGATCAACGCCACGTCAGTTAACGTGAACTTTTTATTTTGATCAACAGTGCTAAATCCAATAAATGCTGGCATATCAATATTTATGGAGTTGTTTACCGGGCTCTGTTACGGAGCAAGATAATCAATTCTTGAATTGCTTGACTTATGCCAAGAATAATTCTAGCAACTGCATTCACTGTTGCAGTCTCGTTGTTAAATTCGGCTTTGAGTTCAGGACTGGCGGACTGTCGTAGAGATTCAATGATGTTGATGTAGGATGCTTTTTGCCCGTTGTACTGTTGTTTAATAGTTTGAAAACGACTATCCAGGGCAGTGACTTGTGTCAATGACACAGTGGCGCTGGACTCTAGTGCCAGTAAATCGCCATAAATGCCATCAAGTTGAGATTTGATTGAATCTGCCCAATTTTTATAGTTGTCTGTGGCTGTGTAAAACTTGTCGCGTTCAGTTTCGGCGGCGCTTTGTGGTGTGTCTTCTCGTACCACTGTTTTATAACTGGGACTAGGTATCTTGGTGTCACCAATCGAGGATTTCACAGACGAGTCCACTCCTTGGCGATTAACAGTGTTAGATGAACTTTCGGCTGATTTACCAAATCCCACCAGTGTACTTGCCTTAGTGTCAATGAAATTGGTGCTGTACTGAGCATTTTTCACTGTTTGATTAATGGCTGTTTTAGTTGCTGTGTTTGCTGTGTTTTTGGACCAAGCAGTGGTTGCTGCCACACCAAACAACGTGGCACTCTGAACCAACGGGCCTAGTATGTTGGCTGACTCTTTTCCATTGGCCACGCCTGCACTTTGTAGTCCACGAAGTGCAGTGGTCATTAGTTGCTGTTGTGTGGTGTTTTGCAATTGTGGGTTGGCCAGGAAAGAGTCAAGCCCAGTCACTCCTTTGTTACCAGTCCATAGTCCTGGTGATGCCAGCGTTTCATTGATTTTTCTTTGCTTGGCCACATCTACTGGTGACATTCCCAATTTTGTAGCTTGCGCAATGTCAACCGCAGTGGGCACGCCGGGCACAATCTTTGATAATCTCTCTGATGCCCCTGGCATTAATAATCCAGCAGCTTCAAGCCCTTCGGGCTTGAATCCAAACTGTCCAATACCTTTGTCAACACTAATGACATTGGCTGCCTGCCCCACTGACGATTTTGCCTGTGCCACAAGCCCAGTGACTTGTGCTTCATTTAAACTACCCACAGTAATGTCAGCTGGACCAATACTTAATACATCTGCATAGTCTATGGGATCAGTAATTGACACACCGGTGACCGAGCCAAGAGCATCGGCCAATCCCAGATTTTCTATACCAATATCACCAAGGCCTGATCCGCCGCCAAGATCAACATTGACTGAAACACCTTTGTTATGATAGGGGTAAGGTTCATGTGTGGGGGCTCGAGTTACTATGGTTTGTAATGCTCCTTGTTTTACTTGCCAACCACTGGAACCATTAAAGTAAGTGTCATCTAACTTGTACTCAGATATTTTGTTAGGGGCACTGACGCTGTCAGGACTGCTGCCACTGTTTAAATCAATTCGGCTTGCTTTCAACGACAATGTGCCATCTGTTTTCCAACCTCCGCCTGAACTGTTGACAGATATACTACCATCGCTGCCTACACCAATACTGGATTTACTGTACAGAGTCAGTTTATCAGTGCTGTTGAGATTCATTGAAGTTTGACTTTCAATATTCATGGCCTTGGCTCGTATGTTCAGTGTGCCACCAGCATTGATGTTGATGTCTTTGTCGGCATGTAAATTTATTGTGCCACGAGTTCTTAAATTTACACTATTGGTGCTGAAGATATCAACTGTGCCTTGTTCGCCAAATTCCAACCAGGTTAGACCATTGCCATGAATAAAGTAAAAACAATTTGCTTCATCACTCATGGTAATTTGATGCCCTTTGGCTGATCGCAAGCGCACTAGATTGTCTTTGCCTTGAATGTCTCCATCATCCATCACCAACGAATGTCCGCCTCGTCGACCTTCAATGTTGACGTCTTGCAATTTCAATGCACCACTGTTTAGTTTATCTTGTATGTCTGTTTCACTACTGCCGCCACGATAAATGGGTCGACCTGGTGTGGTTATTCCATATGCCGCACTAGGGCTTTCTCGTTGGCTGTTAGATCCAATTGCTCCACGGATATAGTCACCTAACAAGCCTTGATTGCTGAGTACTCCAAACACATAACTGTGCACTGGTTTTGTTTCGGTCCAGAATCTTGGATTATCGTGTATGGATTGATTTTCATTGTTGATCTCTACCACTGGCAACTGCAATGCGTTGGCCCCTTGAGCCAACGATGCCTGTGAATCAGTCTGTGTGGCAAATTTTTTGCTGGCGCCAATGGCTGGCAGCATGTGGTTAGATCCTGGGTCAGGTATGCAGCCAAGGTAGTAGCCTTGATTGGGATCTCCAGCTACAAAAAAGCAAATCACACTTACACCAAGGTCAGGTGGTGTAAACCACATACCGTAACTGTGTGCATTTCCTTTAAAATTGCCGACCCCTGTGGTCGTTGTTGCACTATTCTGTGGTGTTGATCCGTAGAAAGGACTGATGTAGCTAACTGTTCTCCACAATGTTTTGTTTTCGGGATTGTTGCCGCCAAACTGTTCAATGTAAACCTGTAAACGTCCTGATCTAGTAGAGTCAACATTGTTTTTAACAATGCCCACGTAGGGACCAAATTCAGTAGGAACGCCGCCCCTGTCAAATTTATAGGAACTGCCGCGACCCTTGTTGCGTTGAATATTAGTTGACATTAATCATCTTTCCTTAAAAGCTGTGTAGTGGTACCCAGTTGAGGCTGTTGTGCAGCCTGCAAGGCATTAATAACCACCACTGCACGATTGTACTCTGGCATTGAAATAACGCCTAGGCCGTACAACTCAGCAGCCTCTGACGATGTACTTACAGTTATAACATCACCTTGAATTGTTTTTACTGCCACCTGTACTGGTTGTATGTCTACAAAGTTGGGTCCAGCAATCACTGTTACACTTTCATTGGGTGGCAAGAAGTTGGCACCAATGTTGTTGGTGTCATTGTTGTTTGCTGTGTTAATACTGCCATCTTGGCCATTGGTGTTGACAACTATGTTGTTGATTCCGTTGCCACCAATGGGCTGTCCGCCACTGGTGGGAGGAGCATTGTCAGATGGGTACAGTGGTTGTTCAAAGCCGTCAAAATATGTTGACGCCGAAGTATCTTGACCAGTTGGATTATTGGTAGTTTCAGCCAATAACACCGGGTTGTAGGCTGTGGCTTGTGTATTTGTAGAGTTAGAGTAAACGCCACCTAAGGGATCATCATAATATACTCCACTGCCAAGAGCACCTGTTCCAATTCGACCAGTTATGTCTAATGACAAGTTGGGAGCGTCTGTTTGTTGCTGTCTAGCAGTGGCAGCATCAGCCTGGGTTGGACCTGTAGAAAAAACATTGTCAGTGGTGGTATTTTCAAATCCATTCTTGACAATCTGTGTGGTTTTGCTGATGCTGTCTGGAAATATCAACAGCACACCCTCAAGTTCTTGTGTGAATTTTCCTTGCTTGAACACACTCACAGCCTGTATGGCTTTGTACACATAATTTTGTGTAGTGACATTGGGAGCGTTGGGATTCATTAACCCAGTGTCTAAGTTATAGTCAACTGGTTTGTTAAATTCAATTTCAAACAAGGCTTCCCTGGCATCAAAGTTAATAGTACCATCATTTAAAAATGCATCAAAATAAACATCTGCATCATTGTTGTAGGTTTTTTTACTGGACCGAATACCGGACCAAACTTCACCCTGTGCAATCCAGGCTGGATCTCCTATGATAGTCAATTTGGCTCGTGATTGATCTGATGGGCTGTACAAATAGTCAGCGGCATTGGCGCTGGGTTCATTGGTGTACCAAGAGTCAACACCCTGGTTAGTCTGCGGGCTGTTGGGTGCAAACAGTCTTTTTTCCACTTCTCGATAATCAATAGTACCCTTGGTTGATGGGCGTTTTTGTCGGCTGTTCACTGTGATATAATACAAATAGTTAAAGTCTTGTTCAAAATTCAACACGCTGGCATTCTGTCCTGTGAACCAGTAAGCATACTTTTTTTGTGCGCCTCTAAATCTACCTCTTGGAAAGTACTCACTCTTGATGTCATTGACACCGTAGGGTGCTAATTCATAAGTTATTTCGTAAGCATCATCATTGCGCTTGGGGTCTGATCCAATGGGTTTGGCTTGAATCCCTATGCGGTACCAAGCAAACGCCTGCGCCGAAGTTCCTTGCGGAATTTCATCACCATTGGTGTCAATTATTTTGTTTTGTTGTTTATAAATGTAATCACTGCTTCTTGCTACTAGATCCAGGAACTGAACTATCGACATACCGGCAGTGGCGCTGACTGTTTTGGCTTTGTTGTTGACGCTTTGTTTATCTCCATCATTGGCTTGCGCCGCCGATGTTGCTTGTATCATGGGTTTGCTTTTTCTATCAATTTCTCCCTGTGGCACAATGCTGGCATTGGCCAGCTCGGGGTGACTGATTACAAACTTGTATACATCACCCAGTCCATATGTGCCCTCATTTTGCAGCTCAGATTGATACTTGTTGAGAGCCTGTGCCAATCCTGTGGTCAGCGTGGGATTGGGTGCGGTGTTGGCTTTGTCAGGTGTGGCTATAGATCCTGTGACTTCACGTCCATCATCGGCCACTGTAGTGGTTTGTTTAAATTGTGCTGTGCCGTTTAATAAATTTTGCAGTGTTGTGGCTGATAATTCTATGTTAAACGGTATTACACCTCGACCTTGGCCGCTACCAATCACGTTTTGCGGGCATACTCCAGTGCAGTCATATTCAGTCAATCTGTTGGCTATTTTAAATTTAATACCAGTGAACTGGAATGGAATAAATTTTTCAACAATGGCTGCCGAATCTGTTTTACCGGATGTATCTCGCACTCCTGGATTAGTGATCAAGTTGCCGTTTTCATCATAGCCATAAAAACGAATCACCATAAGATAATTCTGAGCCGCATAATTTTTGTTTGATGTGCTGGTACTTGCGCCTCCACCTTGTTCGATGTACTGGCGTGTGGCCTTGTACAAGTTGTCTAGCAAAGTAATACCATTGGGCTCAATTATTTTAAATTTTAATTCAACTGCGTTGTGTGCACCACCGGTGCCTTTGCCACTTAGCAAGGTTTTAATTTCAACATCATCAATGTAGTAGTCTAATGGAAAAAATTGATTGCGGCCCTGGGCCATACTGACTCCACCGGGCTCTAAATCATTGGGCACACCAGAGTATCCAGCTGAGAATTGTGCGGCTCCACCACTCTGCATCAACAGTTGATATCCAGGAATATATCTTTTTTTGGTTGTCAACAGTCGACTGTAGTCCTCAGGACTCATTAGATATAAACTAACACTGTAGGTGTAACTGGAATATTGATCTAGTATGTTGGATCTTGGAGTTATTGGCCTGGCTGTTTTGTTGACCAATGTGGTAATTTCATTGCTGGTATTGCTGCCTGGGCTGGTTACACCACCAGTTTGTGTGGTTGAATTAGTGCCGCCGCCAAGCCCATATGGATCTTCTGCACCAGCATCTACAATGCCTGCAGTGGTGCCATCATCACTGGCAGCCGATGCACCGGGATCTTGAGATGTTACTGCACCAAATGTGTAGTCGTACTCTTGACCAGGTGGTGCGCTTGCAGGTGTACCTTGCCCAGCGTTAGGACCTGCTGCCGGATATCCTAGATAATATTCATTGGGATAGTCTTGAGGCGGGTAATTGTTTGGCCCTGGTAGAGATGATGGTGGTGGGTACGAAGGTGCCGCTGTATTGGGTGGCGTGGCCTGTGTGTCTATACTGTACCTGGTAGCGTCATCGGTGCCAGCATCAATGTTTGGAGCATACGGTGTTGCATTGGTGTTGGTGGGGGCAGGTGCAACCACTGTAGGTGGTGGGTTAGTTGTGGATGCATTGTTTGCTCTTGCGGCTTGTGCCGCTGCCACTTCTGTGCCGGCACTTTGAGTACCCGGTCCTTGATCTTCCTGTGCAGTTTTGGCCACCGGGTCTTGATTGACCATCACTGTGTATACTGTTTCGCCAGACTTTGTTTCAGCAATGGCCACCGCTCTATTAAATGCCCGAAGATCCTGTGAGCTGTTGCGCCAATTTAGTAAAAAAATTTCCTTGAATCTATCAGATAGATTGGGATTGTTTAGGATTGCCGCAACCCGTTGTTCTAAGGTCATTGACATGTTTTAAAAACCCAGTGTAGATCTAAGCGTGGTAATCTTGGGCAAATAAATGCTTTTGCCTGCTTCAAAATCCCAAGGCGGGGCCGTCAATGTGTTGGGATTGCGTTGATAAAAAACCCACCATAGTTCACTTTGCTGGTACAAGTCAAATGCCAGCAAGTCGGGACGATATTGATATGTTTGGTTGATGCGGAAATATATGTCATCGCTTTCCCGAGGGATGGGACGATTCACCATACTGTCAAGATAAAATGTAGTGTAGGGTGTTAAAAAATACGGACTAGTGCTTGTATAATTGGCCATTACCAGAATCCTCCTTTTAAGAGGTTACCATTTGCAAAGTTCTTGAGACTGAACTGCTGACTTATCTGTTGTCGAGATTGCATGGGCAACAAAGACAATTGAATTTCTATTTTTGTGGGCACATAAGTGGGACTGTTGGTACCAAGACTGGGCACACTGGGCGGGTATCGTAGTGCGCCGGGCTGTAGGCCAGTTGATGTAGCATTGGCCAGCCTCACCACACTTGACCATAGTGAGTTTGTTGGCAAGGTCTGACGATCTCTGCGTTGTAACAAGCTTGTGCCGGCTTGATTTGTGCTCCGGGCACGAATATAATCAACATCGTTTGGCAATTCGTAATTGAAACTGGACACCACACAAGGGTGTAGGTTGTATTGAAATTCTCCAAGTCCTTGCAAGAATACCAAGGGAGGGGGTGCTCCTCGTTGTGCATCCTGGCCGTAAAACATTTTGGTAACACTTCTGAAAAAATGTATCACTGCCAACAAATAGTTAGCTTCAGTGGTGTCTTGTGCTGTGAAAACAGCGTTGATTGATATTTCATCCACATAACTATTTTGGTAGGAGTAGCCTCTATAGTTGCTGTGTGTTAGATCTGATGATGAGTAATTGGCTTTGTAGGCTGAACTAATTTTTGGAGTGTAAGGAAATATCACTCCATCAGTGATGCTCAACGGCCACAGTATGCCTTCGGAATTGATGCCAGGGTCTTTGTACAAGTAATTTGCGCCGGCGGCCAATCTCAAACGCACACGCCAGTCACCTTCGTTGGCTTGTTTTCTTTGTACTTCTATTGCTTGTTGGTTACGTGCACGTTGGGTCGCTGCCGCAATAGTTGCCTGTTCTCTGGCAGCATCAGCCAATGCTTGTGTGCCTGGGTCAACATAATCTTCGCCAATGTAATAGGGTTCGCCAGTTTCAGGATTTATAGCCCAGCCTGGATTTAAATTGCCTTCGTCATCATATGGCACACCATTGGGATAATAGTTTGGTATGGCGTCAGCATCAACTGCGTCAGGGTCATAGTTGATGTCGTCGGTGTTGAGTTCTTCAGTTAAGACATTTAATCCGCCATCGGTTTCTGTGAATTGATCTTCGGGTACTACTCTAAGACTTGTGGGATCATTAGGGTCAGACAACACAAATCCATCGTCAGTGATTAAATCAGCATCGGTGCCACCAAACAACCCACCAAAGAAATCATCATCACCACCGCCACCAGCAGGTACTTGTGGATTAACACCAGGGTTGACTGCATTCGGTCCAGTTGACGATACATTGTCTTCGCCACCACCTCCGCCACCACCTCCATTGCCACTGATAAGATTATATCCAGTGACCACAAGATTCACTTGTGGGATTAGTAGTCGTGCCAGAGCCAATGCGGCTTCTGCTGGTGTTTGATTGACATTGGTTACAATGTCGCCAATACCTACTATTTTGTTTGCTGTTCCAATTGCATTGTTAACTTGGCTATAACCAGGTATTTGATTTAAGCCTAGGTCAATGGCTTTGTTAATTAACTTTTCAAGTATAGGGCCTTGATTGGGTATCCCCAAGGAGTCTCTAATGGCCTTTGACACGCTGGTGTTGGCCGTGACTTCCACAGTTTGAATTGCGGTATCACCTTGGTCTGTGGTAGGTAAGTTTACATCTGTGGCAACTTCGGCGTTGACATTTATATTACCAAATTGGTTTTCAGCAGTCTGTTCGGCTCTGCTATCTGCCGCTTGCAATCCCACAGATTGTGTGTTGATTGCATTTTGTGTCAGTACCAACGTTTCAATGGCCCGAATTTGTTCTTCAGTTATGCTGCCATTTTGTCCGATATATTGTGCAACCAGTGCATCAGTGACACGTTGTGTAAGATCTAAATTTAGCGTATTGTTGGCTATAGCGTATGGCACCAAAGTTGTAGCCGATGGTGCAATCAGTGTTCCGCCAGGTTGATCAAATCCAGTTATAATATTATTAATTGTGGCGCCAAGCCCAGAGCTGTTTACTATGGCTTTTTCTGTTGGGGTCAGTTGGTTATAAAATTCAGAAATTATTCGTTCTTTGGATTGTGCCAGTGTCTCAGAACTTGAATCACTGATTGACATGTTTTTAACAGAGTTGATGACCTCTTGTGTTAGATTGATGGTATCTCTTGTGGTAACTGCAATATTCAATCCATCGTTGACAACTCTTTGCAATAATTGCCGCTCTTCAGTGGTTAAATTAAATCCGTTTCCATCAGCTTCTAATATATTACCTGCCAGGTTTGCATTTTGAATTGCCAAGCTACGGCCAGCGGCAGTTTCTAAATTAGGATTGGAAAGGGAAAGATTTGTTAGTTCAAACTCAAGCGCCTGATCCAGTTGTTGTTGTGTGGTTGTTGATAACCCTGAACTAGTGCTGTCAGCGACCGTAGTTGATGTTGTTGCAACAGAGTATGATGTTGCTCCAGTTCCATCACCAGGTTGATCTACATTATCATACCCCACTGTTGTAGTGCCATCTGTGACGCTGATTTTGTCATTACCGCCAACAATGTCCACAAGATCGCCGTTGGAATCCAGTGCTGTAACTAAATTATCGTTTGCCCAAGCATTATATTCATCTTGCGTGACTTCCCGGCCATTAGCTAAGTCAGACCCTTCATTTGAATCGTAGGCGCTTTGGTCCTGGATAATAAAAATGCTTTGGTTGGTATTTTCTGCCATGTCAGTCGTCCTTGTGAATATTTACCTAAAAAATAAACGGCTATGTTTAAGAAAAGGTTGACAAGTGTTGTTTCTATGCTACAATAAGTATTATCTAGGAGATGCGACAGCATATGTCATTACTACCAAAACCCCCAGCAAAAGTAAATTACTTAAACAACAAAGATATCTTGAAAGAGATTCATCTAAGCAAAAACACATATTGTAGCTATCTGGACCCAGTCACAGACCATCAATACGATATGATTTTGCCCAGTGTTACCAAAATCAATCAGAAAACCATTGCAGAAGCACGTAGAACTCGAGCAACTCGTCTCACCAAAGAAACCGGTGTAGAAGTCAATGAGAAAAAAATCCCTAACACTGACATTGTTTTTAGAATCATGACCTGGGAACACATTCCAATGGCTCCTAAAAAAGTTCCCAAGATTGCAAAGAAAAAACGAACTGTTGAAGATATTTTGGGTCTTGAAGAATTGCCGCCTGAGGATCAGGCGGATGACTTGCTTGACCCAGTAGTGGAGTTGGCCAATGTACGTGTTAACTTTCCTCCCTTTTTCCATTATCGTGTCACAGATCACAAAGTGCCCTACATCGTGGGCAAAAGTCACTGGCAAGGCGATTTAGAAACTGGAGAATACAGTCGGGACCATGGCAATATGACACGCAAGTTGGCCATGATGTTTATGAAACTGTGTGAAAGATATGCAACAAGGAGCAACTGGCGTGGATACACCTACAACGAAGAAATGCGGGGACAAGCCCTGCTACAGCTCAGTCAAATCGGACTTCAGTTCGATGAATCAAAATCGCAGAACCCTTTTGCGTATTATACTGCCGCTATCACTAATAGCTTTACTCGTATCCTAAACATTGAAAAGAAAAATCAAAACATCCGTGATGACATACTAGAAATGAACGGACTTAATCCATCTTGGACTCGTCAGAATTCTGGCAAGGCTGGCATGGCAGCCATGTCCGGTCCGGTCGTATCTAGTTTGGATGAGTAGTATAATCTATAGATGAGTAATCTATTTAAAAAAGCAGCCGTCTGCACTGACATTCACTGGGGTTTAAAAAGCAACAGTCTACAACACAATTTAGACTGTGATCAATTTATAGATTGGTTTATTGCCCAGGCTAAATCTGAAGGCTGCGAAACCGGGTTGTTTTTAGGTGATTGGCACAATCATCGTGCCAGCATCAATCTGCAGACACTGCAATACAGTCTGCGGGCCTTGGAAAAGCTGTCGAAGGCCTTTGATCGTTTTTACTTTATCCCCGGCAATCATGATTTGTACTATCGTGATCGCAGAGACATCCACGGAGTAGAGTGGGCCAAGCACATTCCCAACATTCACATTGTCAATGACTGGTTCACTGATGGTAATGTTACTATTGCTCCTTGGATGGTGGGAGATGACTACAAACGTGTGCAAAAAATATCATCACAGTATGTGTTTGGACACTTTGAATTGCCGCATTTCAAAATGAATGCCATGGTGGAGATGCCAGACCATGGAGAGATTCGAGTTGATGATTTTCAAGGCATTGGCGAAGTGTTTAGTGGACATTTCCATCTGCGTCAGAATAAAAAGAATGTAAACTACATTGGCAACTGTTTCCCACACAACTTTGCCGACGCCGGCGATGATGCTCGTGGCATGATGGTGCTGGAGTGGGGATCTGCGCCCAAGTACCATTCCTGGGACAATCAACCAAGATATCGAGTATTCAATCTCAGCGAAGTAATTGACAATGCTGATCAGTTGTTAAAAGCCAAAATGCATGTGCGTGTTCAACTTGATATTGAAATCAGCTACGAAGAAGCTAATTTCATCAAAGAGAATTTTATTCAAAAATACAATCTCAGAGAAATGGCATTACTACCTAATAAAAACTCCGCACTCGAAGACAGTGTAATGCAAGGTGAAGTCACGTTCGAAAGTGTTGATCAAATTGTAGTAGATCAAATCACCAAGATTGACAGTGCGTTTTATGATCCAAAATTATTGTTGCAGATCTATCAATCATTGTAAGCATGCCGTTTTTATTTGTTGACTACGATCAAGGCGTTGGTGGTGAGTACTTTTGTGCAAATTTAAGTCAAAGTAAAGAATGTGTGACTTTAGAGTACACAAATTACAAAAATCAACGTACCAAAGTCAAAGATGTTTTTAATCAAGAATTTTTAAAACCCAATCCAAAGATTGTGGCGCAGTCTAGCCACAGTGAGTTGTATGATGTAGTCCCATCACATAGGAACACTGAGCTAGCTGTGCAACATCTCAAAGATGTACGCAGTGTTCGCATTGCCAATCCACAAGATCCCAAGCTTTGGCAGTATGTGATTGAACAAAGAATTTTAAAAGTACATCTAAGCCCCGAACCCAACGTTGAATACTTTTTAGGACAATTAAAAATTTTAAAAGAAACTGCTGTTGATCCCGAGTTCATACGCAAAGTCAATCCTGACATGGATGTATTAAGTCTTCGCTTGCTAGCCGACGGCATTACTCCCACTGAATTGTCTCGAGCACAAAGATTAACGGAAATTAAATCTCAACTGCCCTGGGCTGAGCCATCACACAATTACAATTGTGTTATTCCCTGTGAGGATTTGTTTTTTAACACAGAGTCTGTTAAACAAAAGTTGTTTCAGCATTTTGGCATCAAAGTGCTTGGCAACTGGCTTGATCAGTATCACAACAAATATAGTGCACACCTTACCTAGACTTGATGTAATGGTTGCATATTCATGCAACCTGGCCTGCAAAGGTTGTATTAGTCTCAGCGACTGGCCAAGAGACGGTGTCGAGCCGCGCAACAATCTTGTGCGGGATCTGCATCGCTGGTCTCAATTGATATCTCCAGCCGTGGTGACCATATTTGGTGGTGAACCTACGTTACACCCTGAACTTACCGAAGTGTGTCAGGATGTGCGCAAGGCCTGGCCTGACAGTACTATTCGATTGATAACCAATGGTTATTTGCTCAATCGAATTGACCCCAAATTTTGGTTTACCCTGGGTCAATTTGAAATGCAGATTAGTATACACAGAAAAGACCACGAACGTATCATAAATCAAAATATAAAATCTATTCTCAAAGAAAAAACAGCCTGGCAGATAAAAAAGTTTGTTGCCCAGGATCATCGCCAAGTTGAATGGCGTAAAGACAATGTCAGTATCTACAAAAGCATATTTCAAGATTTTATAATTCCCTATAAGTTAAAAGAAAATAAAATAGAATTTTGGAACAGCGATCCCAAGGAAGCACACAAGATATGCGGTGCCCCAAATACTCCAGTGTTGTATCGTGGCAAACTTTATAAATGTCCAGCAGTGGCCAACATCATTGATGTTGCCAAAACTCAGATAGTCAACTATCAAGGCTGTGACAGCAACAACGATCTAGCTGAATTCATCAGCAACATTGGACAGCCTGAATCGGTGTGCGGGCAGTGTCCCGACCGTGCTACAGCACAAATAATAAATCATTTTGACCCAAACAATGTCATTGTCAAACAAAAAATTTCTAATTAGTGGTTGCGGCATTAGCTGGGGCAGCCAGGTAAGACCTACCTGGGTCAAGATTCTACGTTGTATAGGGTTGAGACTGGTTGATGTGGGAGGCCCGGCTGTGAGCAATCAATGGATTATTAATCAAGCCATTATGGCATTGCAACAAAGCAATGATTATCATGCTGTGTTTATACAACTCACAGCGTTGGGCAAGCTTGATGTTGAAATTGACAGTGATGAAAAAAAGTCTGAGTTAGTTGATTCAGACAGCTTACGCAATTTTGTAGTTGACGGTGTTTGGCCCAGCAGCCATAGCCAAGAACATGTCGCCAAACAGATTTGGAACAAATGGTTGTACAGTCCAGGACTAGAACAACAGGATATTGTTTCCAAACTTTTTTTACTGAAAGAATATTGTTGCGCCCGAGAAATACCCTTGCAAGTGATACAAGGTTACAACATTG